>ERZ791571.5-NODE-5-length-238362-cov-15.444175_pt1 | contig 238362 bp, 213 predicted proteins | sample MGYA00509972_ERZ791571 | MGnify/ENA primary metagenome ERZ791571 (study PRJEB30046, sample SAMN00791936) | human gut metagenome | study: EMG produced TPA metagenomics assembly of the A metagenome-wide association study of gut microbiota in type 2... | reverse complement strand
TCCATGTGTTCAGTCTAGTTCGTAAATATGTGTCCAGGATTCTGGGTACATATCATTATGACCTGTCTTTTTATATCTCCGGATACTGGATCATGTCCAGGATCGGCGTCCGCATTATGTACTGATAAGCTTCGAAAATCTTCTCCGCAGGCACATTCTTGGGAGAAGAGAGCCAAAGCTTCAGGATCTCGATCAGTAATAGGGCATTATAATGCGCCAGCGACTGCGGAGTGATCAGATCGCAGGGCATTTTCTTCATGGGATGTCTGGAGAGAATACAGAAAAAAGTCTTTTCACAGTAATGGGCAAAAAATTCTCCGAAGCTGTTCTGACCTGTGATCTCAAAAAGTCTGCGGTAATATTCCTTATTTTTCTCAAAGCAGATAAACATCAGTTTAATAGCTTCCTGTTCCATGTCATTTTCAATCATGACTTCGACCTTGCTGCCGATATCCCGGTCGAACAAGAACTCGATCACTTCGTATTTATCCTGAAAATAATTATAGAAAGTCGGGCGGATCACATGAGCACCATCCGTGATCATTTTGATGGATATCTTCTGAAAAGGCACGGTAAGCACAAGTGTCCGAAAGCTGTCTGCCAATAATTCCTTTGTCTTCATCACATGACTCCTTTTTCCATAAAAAGAACCAAGATAGAAATATTATAAACAAAAAATTACCGTTTCTCAACCCAAAACGACACTTTCCGCAAAATGTCGCGGATTATTTACATTTATCGGAATAATGTAAAAGCAGGAAAAACTCTGTGCCGGGGTTGTATCTTACTATATGTCCGGAAATAGCATATCATAATCGCAGAAAGGAGATATATGGATGGCGTGGTATGAAATACTGATCGTATCGGTAGGACTTTCCCTGGATGTTCTTACCTATGCATTATATAAAGGTGCAATGCTTTCTAAACTGGATAAAAAACAGATCCTGAAAATGACTCTGTTGTTCACCGGCTGGCAGAGCGGAGCGATGCTATTAGGAAGCCTGATCTCGGAGATTCCCTATATAGCCATGAATTATCAGCGGACAGAGAGACTGTTCCGGGCAGCCTCCGCTGTTATTTTTTTCCTGATCGCGATCTGGCTGATCGTACGGTCATCCCGGATGCGGGATCCGGTAGAACGCAGGGAGGATGTATTTGCCTGGAAGCAGCTATGTGTCTGGGCCATGCTTACCAGTGTGGACTCTTTTCTGTCGGGAATCGGCATGGGATTTTTAGACACCGGAGTAACCGTACAGATCATACAGCTGGCGATCATGGCTGCGTTAGCCGTGGTTACCGGTATCTATGCAGGATACCGGATCGGATGCCACGGGAGAAGCCGTGTGCTGATCAGTGGTGCGATCATCTTCCTGTTGGCAGGGATCGATGTGCTGTTCCGCTATTACAGCTAGAAACAGGGATATTTATGTAAAAATACAAAAGAGAGGTAGATAATATGGCAGACGTAAAACACAAGGTAGAGAGAGCTGCTTTCGGTGCAGCGATCGATGGGATTTTAAAGTATGTGAACAAGGATGAAGAGGACAGGGAAAAAGCTTTCTTAAAGCTGGTGGATCTGTCCGAAAAATTTATGGGAAATACGTTTTCGAAGGAAAGCTACGATGCGGCGAGACGTATGATCCGGGAACCGGACAGCAAATGGATGCAGTATGTGAACCGCATCTTAAATGAAGTAGATCCCCACGTCATCAAAATGTCTGCGCTGGACTATGGCTTTGAGGCTGCCTTCTGTGGCAAAAAAGAGATCAATGAGATGCGCGTCAAGCATCAGTGTAATATTCCCTGGCTGATCCTGATGGATCCCACCAGTGCCTGCAATCTGCATTGTACCGGATGCTGGGCAGCAGAATACGGCAACCGCCTGAACTTAAGCTTTGAAGATATGGACCGTATCGTTACCCAGGGTAAGGAGCTTGGCATTTATCTGTATTTCTTCACCGGTGGCGAACCTCTGGTGCGTAAGGACGATATCATCCGTTTATGTGAGAAGCATGATGACTGTGGCTTCCATGCATTTACCAACGGCACCCTGATCGATGAAAAATTCTGCCAGGATATGAAGCGTGTAGGCAATTTCTCCGTAGCTATCAGCCTGGAAGGCTTCAATGAAGTAAACGATCTGCGTCGTGGCAAGGGCGTGTTTGATAAGGTCATGCATGCCATGGATCTGATGAAGCAGTACGGTCTGATCTTCGGTACTTCTATCTGCTACACCAGCAAAAACTATAAGGTAGTCACCAGTGATGAATTCCTGGATATGATCATTGAAAAGGGCGCCAGATTCAGCTGGTACTTCCATTATATGCCGGTAGGAAATGAGGCATCCTGTGAGCTGCTTCCGGATCCGGATCAGAGAGAGTATATGTATCACCGCATCCGTGAAATCCGTGCTATGAAGGGCGGTAAGCCCATCTTCGCCTTTGACTTCCAGAACGATGGTGAATATGTGGGCGGCTGTATCGCAGGCGGCAGAAACTACTGTCATATCAATCCCAATGGGGATGTGGAACCCTGTGTATTCATTCATTATTCCGGTGCCAATATCAAGGAGGTGGACCTGCTGACCGCACTGAAGCAGCCTCTGTTCATGGCGTACCGTGAGAACCAACCGTTTAACTGTAATCACTTAAAACCCTGCCCGATGCTGGAGAATCCGGAGATCTTACAGCGCATGGTACATGAAACAAAAGCTCATTCCACCGACTTGCAGTCACCGGAATCCGTGGAGCATCTGTGTGGGAAATGTGCGGAGTATGCAAAAAAATGGGACGTGCGTGCACAGGAGCTGTGGCAGAAGGACCGGAATAATAAATAATAGTTCTTTTACAAAAGTTTATATTTAGTTAATTGCTTTTTACTTTTCGGCAGACCATAATGTAGGTAATGTTCAGAGCCGGCTTCGCGAACGAGGCTCTGAAAGATTTGGATAATGTGTCCCCTGCATGGTGGCAGACGAAAGGTGGTACTTCATGAAAGAGAAGTTACAGCGTTTCATGTGGGGGCGTTATGGCAATGACCGCTTCAATCAGTTTCTGATGATTGTAGCTTTGGTCTGCCTGGCGCTCTCTTTTTTTGGTCTGAGAATATTTTATGTGCTGGCTCTTGCCCTGTTGGTCTATGTCTATTACCGGATGTTTTCCAGGAATATGAGCAAGAGAAGTGCGGAGAACCAATGGTATCTCAAAAAAGAAATGAAGGTGCGCAGCTGGTGGCATCGCCGGAAGAAACTTTTTGCCGGACACAGGGATTATAAGATCTTTCAATGTCCGAAATGCGGACAGAAGCTCAGGGTGCCCAGACACAAAGGAAAGATTGCGATCCACTGCAGAAAATGCGGGGAGGAATTTATCCGCAAGACCTGACAGGACAGGCAGGATTACAAATGGAAAATAAGCAAAACCGGGAAATAAGAAAGGATGGTGAGTCAGATGTTCGGATATATTGTGGTCAATCAGTCGGAGATGAAATTCAAGGAGTATGATGTGTATCGATCCTATTACTGTGGATTATGCCAGAGCCTGAAGGAGCGCTATGGTGTGCTGGGGCAGCTTTCCCTGAATTATGATATGACTTTTATTCTGATGCTGCTCACCGGACTGTATGAACCGGAAGATGTCGTAGGACAGTGCAGATGTGTGGCACATCCTTTCGAAAAGCATCAGATCAGAAGAAATCTTTTTACCGATTATGTGGCGGACATGACGGTGTTGTTTGCCTGCTATAAGGCAGAGGATGACTGGGAGGATGAGCATAGTCTGAAAGGACTGGCATACAGTTATCTATTGGGGAAAAAGTGCCGGAAAAAGCCTTTGCTCTATGCGGATAAGGTGAGGAGCATCTCCCTGGCCATGCAGGATTTTGTGGATGCGGAAAAGCAGGGTGATGCGGACATCGATACCATGGCGGGACTGTTTGGAAAAGTCATGGCACAGATCGTATCCTGCCGCGAAGACGAGTGGAAGGATAATTTGGAGAGACTTGGATTTTTTCTGGGAAAGTTCATTTACCTCATGGACGCCTATGAAGATGTAGAGCAGGACATTAAGAAGGGGACTTATAATCCGCTAAAGAAACGATATGAAGAACCCGGATTTGAAGAAGAATGCAGACAGATCCTGACCATGATGATGTCTGAATGCTGTAAGGAATTTGAGCAGCTTCCTATTTTACAGAATGTGGATATTCTGCGGAATATTCTGTATTCCGGAGTATGGTGCCGCTATGAGATCGTACGGGAAAAACGGGAAAAAGACAGTGTAAACGAGGTAACAGGAAATGACTTATGATCCGTATAGTGTTCTGGGAGTGAGCAGAGATGCTTCCGAGGAAGAAATCAAAAAAGCATATAAGATCCTGAGCAGAAAATATCATCCCGATGCCAATATCAATAATCCCAACAAGGCTCAGGCGGAAGAAAAGTTCAAGGAGATTCAGGCGGCGTATCAGCAGATCATGAAGGAACGGACAGAAGGACAGGGTTATGGCGGATTCAGCCAGGGCTTTGGAGACTTCTGGCAGCAGGCAGGCTGGCAGCAGCAGACTTCCGGATATGAGGAAGAGACGAGACTGCGGGCAGCCGGTAATTATCTCAGAAACGGTTATTACAGAGAGGCCAGAAATACCCTGGACGGCATGGGAGAGCATGAGAAGACGGCCAGATGGTATTATTACAGCGCCATGGCCCATATGGGACTTGGTAACAATGTGGCAGCACTGGAGCATGCAGGTAAGGCAGTGGCACTGGAGCCTCAGAATATGGAATACCAGATGCTGCTGCAGAGACTTCAAAGCGGCGGACAATGGTATGAGAGCAGACAGGCAGCTTATGGCTATCCCAATGCGAGTGGGAATGACCTGTGCCTGAAAATCTGTCTGGCGAACGTGTTCTGCAATCTGTGCTGCGGTGGTGGCGGTCTGTGCTTCGGAGGGTATGGTGGAAGAGGATTGTTTTAAAAAAGGTACTTGCTTTTTCCGGGTTTCCTCACTATAATAAATATACAAGATGTAGATGCGAAATGAATTGCGAAACACAAAATCTAGTAACATGCTATGATTTGCGTAGACAGTCGTATCGGGAACTTGCTTCCGATGCGGCTTTTCTTTCGGCTTATGCAGGAATTCGCATCTCGATGGGAATGATATAAAGTGAGGGAACAGCAATGAAGATTCAGAAGAGAGACGGCAGAGTAGTGCCTTATGAAGAGGACAAGATCCGGGAAGCGATCCATAAGGCGAACAACGAAGTGGAGGAGCGGTATCGTGCCAGTGAGGGGTTGATTGAAGAGATCCTGGAGGATGTGCAGCAGGAGGGCAGACAGACTCAGACCGTGGAGCATATTCAGGATATGATCGAGGAACATCTGGTAGAGCACAACAAATATACCCTGGCGAAGAAGTATATCGTATACCGTTACCAGAGAAGTCTGCTCCGCAAATCCAACACCACGGATGAATCTATTTTAAAACTGATCCGGAATGAGAATAAGGAGCTGGCAGAGGAGAATTCCAATAAAAATACCCGCCTGGCATCCACACAGAGAGACTATATTGCAGGTGAAGTGTCTCGTGATGTTACCAGACGTCTGCTTCTGCCGGAGCATATTGCCATGGCACATGACAATGGTGTGCTGCATTTCCATGATGCGGATTATTTTATCCAGCCGATCTTCAACTGCTGTCTGATCAATATCAAGGATATGTTGGACAACGGTACTTCCATCAACGGCAAAATGATCGAATCTCCCAAGAGCTTCCAGGTGGCATGTACTGTGACCACCCAGATCATCGCAGCCGTAGCCAGCAATCAGTATGGCGGCCAGAGTGTGAATATCAAGCATTTGGGAAAATACCTGCGTAAGAGCAGGGAAAAATTTGCAAAACAGCTGGAGGACGAGTTCGGAGATACCTTGGATCAGGCTGCCAAGGATAAGATCGTACAGATGCGTCTGCACGATGAATTAAAATCCGGTGTGCAGACCATCCAGTACCAGATCAATACCCTGATGACCACCAACGGACAGTCTCCGTTCGTGACATTGTTCCTGCATATTGACGAGAACGACGAATATGTGGAAGAGACCGTACAGATCATTATGGAGATCCTGCGCCAGCGCATTGAGGGAACCAAGAATGAGAAGGGTGTCTATGTGACTCCCGCATTCCCGAAGTTAGTCTATGTGTTGGACGAAAATAACTGCTTAAAGGGCGGAAAATACGACTATGTGACCAAGCTGGCCGCACAGTGCTCTGCTAAGAGAATGTACCCCGACTATATCTCTGCCAAGAAGATGCGTGAGAACTACGAGGGCAATGTATTTTCCTGCATGGGCTGCCGTTCCTTCCTGTCTCCATGGAAGGATGAAAACGGAGAGTACAAGTGGGAAGGCCGTTTTAATCAGGGTGTTGTCAGCATCAACCTGCCCCAGATCGGTATCCTGGCAAAAGGAAATGAGGAGAAGTTCTGGAAACTGTTGGATGAGCGTCTGGAGCTGTGCTATGAAGCACTGATGTGCCGTCATAAGGCACTGGAGGGCGTGGTATCCGATGTGAGCCCCATCCACTGGCAGTACGGCGCCATCGCCCGTCTGAAGAAGGGTGAGACCATCGACAAATACCTGCACAACGGTTATTCCACCATGTCTCTGGGATATATCGGATTGTATGAGATGACCTATCTGATGAAGGGCTGCAGCCAGACTGTGGAGCCCGGTAAGGAATTCGCCCTGCGCGTTATGGATTATATGAAGGATCGCTGCGCAAAATGGAAAGAGGAGACCGGCATTGCTTTCAGTCTCTATGGAACTCCCGCAGAGACACTTTGCTACCGTTTTGCAAGAATCGACCGTGAAAAATACGGTGATATTTCCAATGTCACCGATAAAGGATACTATACAAATTCTTATCATGTGGATGTACGGGAGAAGATCGACGCATTTACAAAATTTAAGATCGAGAGTGAATTCCAGAATAAGTCTTTGGGAGGCGCTATCTCTTATGTAGAAGTCCCGAACCTGACCAATAATGTGGAAGCCATCGAGGAAGTGATCCGCTTCATCTATGACAATATCCAGTACGGAGAGTTCAATACCAAATCCGATTACTGTCAGGTATGTGGCTATGATGGTGAGATCATGATCAATGATAACATGGAGTGGGAATGTCCCCAGTGTCATAACAAGGATCATGCAAAGATGAATGTCACCAGAAGGACCTGCGGTTATCTGGGAGAGAACTTCTGGAATGCCGGCAAGACCAAGGAGATCAAGGCAAGAGTTCTTCATCTGTAATGTGCAGATAGTACAAGGGAAGGAAATGTCCTATGAATTATGCAACGATCAAGAAAACAGATGTGGCAAACGGTCCCGGTGTGAGAGTGTCGCTGTTCGTCAGCGGCTGTACCCATCATTGTAAGGGATGCTTTAACAGCGAAGCCTGGGACTTCCATTACGGACAGGCTTACACAGAGGAAACAGAGCAAGAGATTCTGCAGGCACTGGCCCCGGACTATATCCGGGGCTTGAGCTTACTGGGAGGGGAACCCATGGAGCCTGAGAACAGAGGAGCCGTACTTTCTCTGGTGAAGAAAGTAAGAGAGCGATATCCGCAGAAGACCATCTGGTGCTATACGGGATATCATTTTGACAGGGATCTGCTTCGTTGGATGGAAGAAGGGGATCCGGTGATCACAGAGCTTCTGCCGCTTTTGGATGTGATCGTGGATGGAGAATTTATTGAGGAGAGGAAGAATCTGCGGCTTGCTTTCCGGGGATCAGAGAATCAGAGGATCCTGGATGTGCAGTTGTCTTTAAGAGAAAAATGTGGTAAACTCTTAGCTGTATAGAGGATGTGGGACGAATGGGGATATCGTTCCTGCGTAAGGGAATAAAGCATGAGGGAGTAAAATTAAGTATGGAGAGTTTTCTGGATACGATATGGAATAGAAACCTCTATATTGGTATTCCGTTGGGAGCTTTTTGCTGCTCCCTTTTTCTGTTGTTCAGCTTTTTCAATACCATGAGGAACCGGACAATTCGTGGTCTTCGGCTGGTGCTGACCGCCTGCCTGGTCTGGACGGGCAGTGTGAGCCTTATGAGACTTGGAATATTTCCCGGAGTTTCCTTCTGGCATAATTTCGCCCTGCTTGGTCTTTTGTCGATCCCGGTGTTCATGTATGTGTTTCTGTTTGGATTTTTGGAGATTACGGAGCATGATGCCCTGATCTACATATATGGTGTGTTGACGCTGGCGCTGGTGTTGGGAAATGCAAGGAGCGGTACGATCCTGCCGGCACCTGAGCTTGTGAACCGCGCGGATGGCACCTGCGTTTATGTGTATCATGCAACCGTCGGAACCGGTGTTCTCATTGCCATGGAGATCGCAGTAATGATCTATGCCACTTATCTGGCACATTGTAAGATAGGAACAAATGTGGAGCTGCGTAAAAAGCTGTTTCCGCTGCTGCTGGGAACGGTATGTATTCTGGGTGGAAATCTGCTCTGCATGCTGCCCGGAAGTGTATTCCCTTTTGATATGCTGGGCAGTGTGGGGATGGCAATATGCATGGTATATATCATGTACAAGCAGTATCTGTTTGATTTTTCGTATCGGGCAACGGTAGGTGCGGTGTATTTCCTGGCAGTGATCGTAGCAGCGATTCCGGTGGTGATCCTGTCTTATAATCTGGAAATCGTGACAGGGAGCCTTGGACAGGCTGCAGTGCAGAGGCTGATCCTATGCATTGCCCTGCAGTCGGGATGGACAGTACTTGTGATCCTTTTTGCCAGGAAGCGGCTGGATAATATTCTATATCAGAAGCAGAAGCATATGTTGGAAGGAATCCGGCAATTTCAGGACAGGGCGGCATCCATTCTGAGCCGCAGAGAGCTGTTTGCTACACTGCATGATATTCTGGGCGATGCGATCCCCGGATGTGAAGCCAGGATCTTCGAGAAGAATTCGAATGGAGAAGGCTATCGCGAAGCGGTACAGAGCGGACATATTCCATTAAGCAAGGAAGAAGAGGAACGTATTGGTGACCTTGTGAAACAGAATGGTATGTGGGAGCAGTCTGTGATCACAGGCTTAAAATATGATAATCAGATCTGCGGGTTTATCTATATGGAGCGGATGAGGGCAAATAAGCTCAATTATCAGGAAGTGGACTGCATAAGACAATTGGCGAATATTGCATCCGGAAGCCTGAAAAATATTGATGCCTATGAAAGAGTATATCAGGTATCTATTCACGATGAACTGACAGGTCTGTACAACCGCACTTATTGCAACAGATGCCTGCAGAAGGAGGGCGCTCTCGGAGATGCGAGAGGCTTCCTGTATATGGATATGGACAATTTTAAATTGTATAACGATCTGTACGGAGAGCAGACCGGAGACCGGATCTTAAAATGGTGTGCGGAGAAATTGCAGGAAAATGCAGAGAACGGCAAAGTGTTCCGCGTCGGCTCCAATGAATTCCTGATCTCTGTGCCGGAGGCCGGCAGTAAGACGTTGGTGGCACTGGCGGAAAAGCTGGCCCATGCAGTGCAGGAGAATGGCTTGGACAAACCACAGGTCATGCAGCCGATCACCTTCAGTGTCGGCGTGGCATGGTATCCGGGACTTGCGTCGGATGCACCGGATCTTTTTCAAAAAGCTAAGCGTGCAGCTTTTTATGCAAAGCAAAACGGCAAGAACCGGATCCAGGTATATGAAGGAAATATTGACGAGGAGCGCAGGAATAAAGGAACCGGATATGAACAGGTGGCACCTACGGTGTATGCACTGGTGGCAGCCATCGATGCGAAGGATTCCTTTACCTTCCAGCATTCTACCAATGTATCACAGTATGCGGTGCTGCTGGCACAGAAGCTGGGACTGCCGGGAGATGATATCCAGACGGTAAAGGTGGCTGGATTATTACATGATATCGGTAAGATCGGGATTCCTGAGAGTATCCTGAAAAAGGCGGGAAAGCTTACGAATGAAGAATATGAGATCATGAAGAGCCATGTGCAAAAGTCCATCGAGATGATCCACTATCTTCCGAATATGAACTATGTGATCCCTGCGGTCGTGTCACATCACGAGAGGTATGACGGCAAGGGATATCCCAGGGGCCTGAAGGGAGAAGGGATTCCTCTCCTGGGAAGAATTCTGGCAGTGTGTGACAGCTTTGATGCCATGATCTCCAAGAGAGCTTACAAGGAAGCACTCAGTGTGGAATATGCTATGGGAGAACTGGAGAAAAATAAGGGAACCCAGTTCGATCCGAAGGCAGCGGATGCATTTATTGAACTGATCAAAGAAGGAAAAGTTCCATTGTAAAAAAGAGGCACCGGAGGGTGCCTCTTTTCAAAAGGGGAGGATTAAGTATTATCGTATCTTCCGTAGGATCAAAGGAGGGGGTCCGATGATAGTAGTAGTCTGCCCGGGATCTGTCTGATTATACATAGGTCATTGACATTTTTTTGTTGTTTTTAAGGACGAGATGTATTATTATATATTATTATAATCATATTAATCACATGTAAGGATGGTATTACAATTATGAATTTGATGGAACAGTGGAGATCAGTAGCATATAATGAGGCAACCGGCAAAGACAAGCTGCAGCAGCTTTGGGCAACTTATTTCCAGGAGGAGAAGGAGATCTACGCACAGCTTCTGAAGAACCCTGATGAAGTAGTAAAGGGTACGGTAAAGGAACTGGCAGACAAGTATCAGGTATCTCTGATGACGATGACCGGATTTCTGGACGGTATTAACGACAGTCTGGTAGAGAAGAACCCTCTCGATGATCTGGAAGAGGATACAGAGGTAAACTTAGGATTTGATAAGGCTCTTCTGTACAAGAACATGGTAGCGGCAGAGGCTGACTGGCTGTACAATCTGGAAGAGTGGAACGCTATTTTCGATGAAGAGACCCGCAAGGAACTCTACAAAGAGCAGAAATCTTCCACTACTATTGTGAAGGAGCAGAAGGTTTATCCCAACGACCCCTGTCCTTGCGGAAGCGGCAAAAAGTATAAAAAGTGCTGCGGCAGAAAGTAAATTGAACACAAAGGGGGTTTTCCGCAGGTTTGCAGAGAGCCCCTTTTTCGTTATAGGAGTTTTAGGAAAGGAAGGGTTACATATGAAAATGTTAAAAGAATTGAAATGGGAAGCAATTCTTACCGGTGTGCTGTATATTCTCTTAGGGATCGTGGCACTGGTGATCCCCGAGACCATGCAGAAGACACTGGGGTATCTGATCGGTATCGTACTGATCGTGGCAGGACTGGTATCTATTATCTGCTATCTGCTCAGGGATGCCAGAGAGAACTATTATCACAATGAGTTTGTATTCGGTATTCTCGGAATCGTGTTGGGAGCAGTAGTCCTGTACAAGGTAGAGATCGTCATCTCCCTGATTCCCTTTATTCTGGGAGTACTGGTTCTGTGTAGCGGATGCAGCAAACTGCAGGATGCCATTGACCTAAAAAGACTGGGTTACGGCAGCTGGCTGGGACTTCTTATTGTGGCGGCAATCAACATCATTCTCGGAGTGGTACTGATCTACAATCCGTTCAAAGCAGCAATTTTATTGTTCCGCATTTTGGGAGTGGTACTGATCCTCAGTGGTGCAGGTGACTGTTTTTCCACCATCTATTTTTCGCAGAAATTGCGCAGATTCAAACAGGAGCAGGATGCCCTGGACAGCACTTTCGAAGAGGTCGATCCTAAGGATCAAAATTAACGGACACAAAAGAACAGGCAGGAGGAACATTGTGAATATTGCATCTTTTTTATCTCCGAAGGAAGAAGTAATTTTTCTTCGGGACGATATGACCATCAGGCAGGGGCTGGAGAAGATGAAGCGCTACGGCTACACGGCGGTACCGGTGATCGATGCCGAGGACAGGTATGTGGGTGTAGTCAGTGAGGGAGATTTTCTGTGGAATATCTTAAGCCACAACAGTGAACTGGACAGCATTACCATGAAAAGTCTGGAGAAGCTGTCGATAAGGGATATCATCCAGAACGGCAAGATCCGTCCGGTATGTATCGATACGAATATGGAAGAACTGTTGGGACAGGCGCAGATGCAGAACTTTGTACCGGTGATCGATGATAGAAATGTATTCATCGGAATTATTACCAGAAGCGAGATCATCAAATATTTTATTAAAAAACAGATTGAAGTAGCAGAAAAGCAGCTATAATTCGTTAAATAAGAGAAAGGTGTGTAGAATCATGAAAAAGTTGGAAGAATATGTAAAGAGCATTCCCGATTTCCCGGAGAAGGGTATCATTTTCCGTGATGTCACAAGTGTACTGCAGGATGCGGACGGACTGCACCTGGCGATCGATACCATGCAGGAGAAGATCAAGGATCTGGATTATGATGTGGTAGTAGGTCCCGAGTCCCGCGGATTTATCTTCGGAACACCGATCGCATACAATAATCATAAGCCCTTTGTATTGATCCGTAAAAAGGGAAAGCTTCCCAGAGAGACCGTATCTGCCACGTATGATCTGGAATATGGTTCCGCTACCATCGAGATGCACAAGGACAGTATCAAGCCCGGTCAGAAAGTTCTGATCGTGGATGACCTGATCGCTACCGGAGGTACCACCGAGGCTATGATCAAATTGATCGAGTCTCTGGGTGGTGAAGTAGCCGGCGTGGTAGTGCTGATCGAACTGGCAGGACTGAAAGGCCGTGAGCGCATTAGCAAATATCGTCTGGAGTCAGCCATCTGCTACGAGGGAAAATAAAAAAGTAACTATGCAGAGGCAGTTTTGCCTGGCTCTGTATAGTTGCCAAAATATTATATATGGAGCTGTTTCGTCTATGACAGAAGAGAAGAACGAAGTCATTTTTGATGATGACAAGATAAGTAAATCAGAAGAATTCGTGAATCCGGATGAATTATATCAGGAGCTTATTCAATGTGTGCAAAAATATCATCCCAGTGATGATATTTCCATGATCGAGAAAGCCTATAAGGTCGCCAGCGAGGCTCACAAAAATCAGTTCCGGAAGTCCGGAGAGCCTTATATCATCCATCCGTTGAATGTGGCAATCATTCTGGCGGATCTGAAGCTGGATAAAGAGACCATCGTGGCAGGTATCCTGCACGATGTGGTGGAAGATACCGTGATGACGGAGGAGGATCTTAGGAGAGAATTCGGTGATGATGTAGCACTTCTGGTAGACGGAGTGACCAAACTGGAGAAAATTCCGCTGTCCGGCAGCAACGGAGAACAGTCAGATGCCAAGCTGGAGATGCAGGCGGAGAACCTGCGTAAGATGTTCCTCGCCATGGCGAAGGATATCCGCGTCATTATGATCAAGCTGGCAGATCGTCTGCACAATATGCGCACGTTGAAGTACAAGACACCGGAGAGCCAGCAGAGGATTGCCAAGGAGACGCTGGAGATCTATTGTCCCATCGCCCAGAGACTTGGTATCAGCAAATTGAAGATCGAACTGGATGACTTGTCACTGAAGTATCTGGAGCCGGATATCTATTATGATCTGGTGGATAAGATCGCTGTCCGTAAGAGCGTCCGTGAAAAATATATCCAGGGCATTGTGGATGAAGTCAGCGAACATATTAAAAATGCGGGGATCGATGCGAAAGTCGATGGCCGTGTAAAGCATTTTTTCAGTATCTACAAGAAGATGAAGAACCAGCATAAGACGTTGGATCAGATCTATGATCTCTTCGCTGTGCGTATCATTGTGGAGACAGTGAAGGACTGCTATGCGGCACTGGGTGTGATTCATGAGATGTATAAGCCTATTCCGGGACGTTTCAAAGATTATATCGCCATGCCCAAGGCAAATATGTACCAGTCTCTGCATACCACATTGATTGGCAGTAACGGACAGCCTTTCGAGATCCAGATCCGTACCTTTGAGATGCACCGCGTGGCGGAATACGGTATTGCCGCCCACTGGAAATACAAGGAGGCTTCCGACGGCAAGAAGCCGGAGGTACAGGAAGAAGAGAAGCTGGTATGGCTGCGACAGATCCTGGAGTGGCAGCGGGACATGTCGGATAACAAGGAATTCATGAACCTGCTGAAGAACGATCTGGATCTGTTCTCCGACAGCGTATACTGCTTTACTCCTACCGGTGAGGTCAAGAACCTTCCGGCAGGATCTACCCCGATTGACTTTGCTTACAGCATTCATTCCGCCGTGGGTAACAAGATGGTGGGAGCGAGAGTCAACGGGAAGCTTGTGACCATTGATTATAAGATCAACAACGGAGACCGGATCGAGATCATCACTTCGCAGAACTCCAAGGGTCCCAGCCGCGACTGGCTGAATGTGGTAAAAAGTACCCAGGCCAAGAACAAGATTAACCAGTGGTTCAAGAATGAGTTAAAGGAAGACAATATTTTAAAGGGCAAGGATCTGCTTTCCGGCTACTGCAAAGCCAGAGGCATCAACCTTGCCAGCCTGCAGAAGCAGGAGTATATGGATGCCATTATGCGCAAGTATGGATTCCGGGACTGGGATTCTGTGCTGGCGGCTATAGGACACGGTGCTCTGAAAGAAGGGCAGATCGTCAACAAGATGCAGGAGCTGTACGACCGTGACCATAAGAAAGCGATGACCAACGAGGAAGTTCTGGCAAGCATTGCGGAGAACAATGCGGCCAATGCGCAAAGTGGTGCGAACAAGCCTGTCCTCATGAAGTCCAAAAGCGGTATCGTGGTAAAGGGTATTGCGGATCTGTCGGTGCGTTTTTCCAAGTGCTGTTCGCCTGTGCCGGGGGATGAGATCGTGGGTTATGTGACCCGTGGAAGAGGTATCTCTATCCACCGTACCGACTGTATCAACATCATCAATCTGCCGGAGATGGAGAGGGCGCGACTAATCGATGCGGAATGGCAGCCGGAGGAGGAACATGCGGAGAAATATCTGGCGGAGATCAAAATCTATGCTAACAACCGTAACGGACTGTTAGCGGATATTTCCAAGGCGCTGACGGAGAAAAATATTGATATTATGTCCATGAACACCAGAACCAACAGACAGGGACTGGCAACGCTGCAGACGACCTTTGAGATCAGCGGCAGAGAGGAACTGAACCGTATCATTGACAAGATCCGGGGCATCGAGAGCGTCATTGACATCGAGAGAACCACAGGCTGATAAGGTGATGTCCGGAAAACGGCGGAACCTGTCGGGAAACAGAAAGTGAGATTATTATGAGCAATATCCGTATCGGACATATGACGCTGGGAATCTATCAGACAAACTGTTACTTTGTATACAGAGAGAACAGTGATAAAGTGTTGGTATTCGACCCCGCGGATCATGGAGAGAAAATTGAGGAGGCGCTTGGGCAGCACGGACTACATACAGCAGCGATCCTTCTGACCCATGGACATTTCGACCATATCGGTGGCTGTGAGGAATTGAAGGCGGCAGCGGATGCCTATGCCGGGGATCATGGAGAGAACCCCGTGAAAATATATGCCGGGGAGGCGGAGAAAAAGTTTCTTCTGGATACGAAGAGCAACCTGTCGAAAGATATGGGACGCCCGGTAACGGTCACCGCGGATGTGTATCTGAAGGATGGCGAGGAACTGGATCTGGATGGCATCCGGATCAAAGTTCTGGCAACGCCCGGACATACCGCAGGCGGTGTCAGCTATTATTTCCCGGAGGGAGGGTTCTTAATCTGCGGGGATACCCTGTTCCAGGAATCCGTGGGCAGAACTGATTTCCCCACCGGCAGTATGAGTACGCTGGTGCGTTCGGTGAAGGAGAAGCTGTTTACTCTGCCGGAGGATACGGTAGTCTATCCGGGACACGGCGACAGCACCACCATCGGACATGAGAAGAAATATAATCCGTTTTGCTAATAGGGTTCTGAATAGTTACAATACTGAAATATATTCGGGCACAGAAAGAGTTATCTCTGTGCCTGTTTGATTCGCGATTCCTCCGACGAAAGGAATCGTCTGCGGAATGGAGATTACAATGAAAGTAGTGAAATTATCCCATCCTAACTATGAATATGATGTACATTCTCTGGTGAAGGCTTTTTATGCGGAGGACCAGATCACGGTCATCACCCCGGAGACAAAACCGGAGAAGCTGGCAGAGCTGGAACCGCAGGTCAGTCTGGAAATCGAACTGGCCGAGACCGGAGCGAAGATCCGTGTGGGAGAAGAGGATTTTCTGTGGGATGCAGAGACAGAAAACCTTGCAGATGGGTATAAGAACGGTCTGAAACGTTTCCTGTACCGCACCTTAAGCAAGGTGACCGGGCAGAAACTCCCATGGGGAAACCTTACCGGCATCCGTCCCACGAAGATCGCCTACGGTATGCTGGATGAGGGCAGAAGCGATGCAGAGATTCTGGATTTCATGGAGCAGAGCCATTACGTCAGCGAAGAGAAGGCACTTTTGGGAATCGATATTGCGAAGAGAGAGCGGGATCTGTTAAAAGAGATTCATTATGAGGGCGGCTACAGTCTGTACATCGGGATTCCGTTCTGCCCTACAACCTGTCTCTATTGTTCCTTTACCTCTTATCCGATCGCTGCATTCCGCAGGCAGGTGGACGCCTATGTGGACGCTGTGATCAAAGAGATGGATTATGTGGCGGAGAACTTTCAGGACAAGGTACTGGATACCGTCTATATCGGCGGTGGTACGCCCACCACACTGGAACCGGAGCAGCTGGACCGTCTGATCACGGCATTAAAGTCCAAGTTTGATTTCTCTACCGTGAAGGAATTCACTGTGGAAGCCGGTCGTGCCGACAGCATCACCAGAGAGAAGCTGGAGGTACTGCATCGTCACCGGGTCAGCCGTATCTCCGTGAATCCCCAGACTATGAAGCAGGAGACACTGGATATCATCGGCAGAAAAGCCAGCGTGGAACAGGTACTTACGGCATATCGGCTGGCGAGAGAGGTCGGATTTGATAATATCAATATGGATCTGATCCTGGGATTGCCGGGAGAACTGGAGGCGGATGTACAGCGCACCATCGAAAAGATCGTGGAGCTGGCCCCGGACAGCCTGACCGTTCATTCCCTGGCCATCAAGCGTGCATCCCGCCTGAACCAGTGGATCCAGGAGAACGGCGTCTCCATGCTTCACAACACCGACGAAACCATGAAGATCGCGGCGGCGGGAGCTGAGAAGCTTGGAATGAAACCTTATTACCTCTACCGACAGAAGAACATGTCCGGCAACTTTGAGAACACCGGCTACGCCCGTCCCGGCAAATACGGACTGTACAACATCCTCATCATGGAGGAGAAACAGACCATTGTGGCATTGGGCGCCGGAAGCATCACCAAGCGGGTCTTCCCCAACGGACGGATCGAACGGTGTGATAATGTCAAGGATGTAGGGCTGTATATTGAGAAGATTGATGAGATGATTGAACGGAAGAAGGAACTGTTCGCAGAGTGATAGTAATTCTCTTTGTGAGCGTTGCATCGGGACAGTCAGTGGAAATCTTGTTTGTATTTAAATCGCCGTTTTGGACGAAAAAAATACAAAAATGTGGAATTTTACCGTTTGAAAAGTCTCCATTTTCGCTATATAAGCAAAATAAGTAAATTCCGTACAAAAATTTCTGATTTGGGGAATTTTTTGTATGGAATTTGTCGTTTTTATGCTATTTACACCAAAACAACCTTGACTTTACAGGTGCAGACCAAGCTCTCCCGCAAGAGAGAGCTTTTGGGATGCTATATACCCGCTGATTTTTTCGTTACACAAAAATCGCATTTCGTTACATAGGATTGAATTTCAAAGGAAAAGTGGCGATATAAAAAAGGAAATGTTTGAATGGAATAAGATCCGGGGGAGTAGAAGACGAATGCTGAAAATAGCAATATGTGACGATGAACAGCCCATAAGAGAATACCTGAAAAGGCTGGTAGAGAAATGTACGGAGGGGGAAATCCGACTGTTTGCCGACGGCGGAGAACTGTTGGCGGATCCGACGGCGTTTGACCTGATCCTGTTAGATATTTCCCTGAACCGGGAGCAGAATGCGGCGGAACCGGACGGTATGGAGACGGCCAGAAAGATCCGGGAAAGGTCGGATGCACTGATTATCTTCGTGACGGCCTTACGTGAATATGTGTTTGAAGGCTATGATGTGGGGGCGTTTCATTATCTTTTGAAGCCTATCGATGAGCAGAAGTTCACAGAAGTCATGGACAGGGCAATCTGCCAGATCCGGAGTAAAAAGAATGTTGAACCGTTGGTTATAAAAGTAGGCGGCAACTATGTCAGGATTCCTGTGGATGATATCCTCTATGCCGAGAACCAGGCCAGAAAAATTATGCTGCACACCAAGTCAAAGAAGGAGCCCTACTGTTTTTATGAAAAAATGGAAGTGCTGGAGCAGAAGCTGGGAGATCGCTTTTTCCGCTCCCATCGAGGATTTCTTGTGAATCTGCAGGAGGTCGCCCGGTATGACAACAGCAACATAGAATTGAAAAACGGTGAGAGCGTATTTTTAGCAAAACAGAAATACAATGACTTTGTCACCGCATACATGAAGTATCTGAGAAAAGTGTAAGCGGTGATGCTTCAGAAAGGAATCAGCGGGTGATTTTTATATTTTGAGTGTCATTTTCTGCAATAAAAGGTCACTTTCTGCACAGGTAGTTGTAAAAATGTTTGAATCGGGTTTATGTTAGAAGTGTAGTTTAGGTACTCAATTATTGAGAAAAACAAAAATCTTAGGAGGTATGGTTTTATGATCAAAAAAAAATTAGCAAAAATGTTGACAACCTGTTTAATGTCTGTATTTATTATTGGTACTGCAAGCATGACTGTACATGCAGAAAGTGTGAGAGAAACAGAGCCTAATAATACTATGGAAACCGCTGAAACGATTATGGCAAATCATGAAACCGCTGCACAGGCAGTCAGTGGTAGTCGTCCTAGCCAGCATGTAGTTACAGGAAGTACAAGTAATACTGACGAGGATTGGTTTAAGGTATATTTGTCAGCCGGAACGCAGTATGTTACTTGTAACGATGATCCTTTTGAATTTGAGGTTTATGATCCAAACGGCAGTCTTGTTTTAGATGAAATATATACAAAGATAGGATTTGGTTCAACAGCATATCCGTTTGTGGCATCAACAGATGGATTTTATTATGTAAAAATTAAAGGAATTACATCATCATCTTCAGACTATATATTGCTAGTAGGTGGTCCAACCTATTCTGTTGCAAGTTGTAAAGTGGAAATGCCTACTGTAAACATGGCAAATGGCAGCGATAGTTCATCATCTATAGATTTACGATTTGAGGATGCTCTGCCAGAAGATGCTGTAGTATATATGCTTTCAATGAGTGGAATAAGAACTACTGCGGTAGATAGTATTTCAGTTAGAAATCTTAGTAGCAATAATACAGTTAACTTATCTACATATACGTGGGATAAATCGGGGTTAGTATCTTTAAACATGCCATTAAAAGGCAGATGGTCAATAACGTATGGCTATAGTAAGGATATATCTTTCACTCCTACTATTTCTTTGTATTATGCATATCCGGTTACATCAACATATGTTGAGGATGATGTTGTGATTATACAATAATTTTAGAAAGAGTGATGCTATGAATGTTAATTTTTTTCCTTTTAGTAATTCACTTCAAATTCTAGGTCGTAGACAGAGTTTGGCAAATATTATGTGCAATCAGCAAAGTGTTACTCAAAGTAGGAAAAAAGATTTATTTGTTAGAAATACAATGTATGATACAGGAATTTATACAGCTTCAGCAGGAAAAAGAAATAAAATGATTTCAAACAGTATATTATCTGCTATGAATAATGATATTTCTAAGGTACGAAAACAAGGCGATATATACGAATGCGAAGGAACATTTTTTACAGCGGAGCAGATACCTAAAATCAGTGGAACTTCTTTGAATGAAATTAAAGCGGAAGATAATATCATTGACTTTGGGAAGAATAAGTATTTTAAATATGTCTCCCGTGACGGACAGGAGCATTGTTTATACACAGATAATAAGGGGATAGGCGCTATTGTTTCCGAGATTATGCGTGGCGAGCCTTATGATCCGGTGTTGGAAAGGTATGCGAGCTTTTGGAATTATATGATGACAAAAGACCCTGTATATGTTCAGTTGTCTTATTCAGATGAAGAAATAAGAGGATATATGGAAAATGCAGGGATAAAAAATGGCTTTTTCACAGTAAAAATGGGAGATAGGGAAGCAACACAATTTTATTCTGCCACTAAAACAACAAGTCCAATTCAGTCTAAGGAACGATATGATGCAAGATATAAGAATTTGACTTCGGGTGGTATTTTGCTTGACGAATATGAAGCTGGAGATATTTTTAAGATTGGTAATAAGGAATATGTTTTAAGTGAATCTCATACATTGGACATACCATACGGAGAGGATATTTATAATATAGAGTATCCGAGTAATTATAAGTTTGGTAAAAAAGTTGAAGAATAATAAGGGATTCCCTTGAGGTGGACTAGAAAGTGTGGTTCAGCTCAAGGGAATTTTATATATTCTTATATAAGTAAGAGCATTATACATTAATAGAGTTTTTATTGCGGAAGTTTTCACTTATTTCGTGACATGGACTAAAACAAGTCCCTTTTCACCATGCGTATTGCATAAAATAATGCAAAAAGAACCAAAATGGGTTCATGGGCATGGTGAAAATGGATGGAACAGAAAATAAAGCAAGATGAGATATTTATTGGTAAGAATATCCGGCGTATAAGGAAAGAAAAAGGAATCAGGCAGACGGAAATGGTTGCATTGTTGCAGTTGGAGAATGTAATGATTACAAGAGAAGCTCTGGTAAAGATAGAACGTGGAATCCAGCATATTCAGGCAACGCAGCTCCGGGCAATAAAAAATGTATTAGAGACTACTTATGATGAGTTATTAAAATAGAGAATGAAAAAGACAGTCAAGTTTCATATAATGTGGAATTGACTGTCTTTTTATGTAGAAATTAGGATAATCAAATTAGCTCTTGTGCTGATAATTTAAAATATCTTTGAGCAAGGCAGGAGTTATTCTTTTTTTATCCGCTTCAGTTAAATTTGAAAACTGAGACAAGGTAGTAAGTTTATTCTTTTTAAAAAGAGTAATAGATTTTGGCTCAGACGTAATTTCAAATAGAAATTTGTCATGCCAGCTTTTAGGTGTGTTCCCATGCTTTCTTAATATACGGTATGTTTTCATGGTAAGGAGGTAGTCCTTATTACATATACAATAGAGGTCATATACGGTTTTGTCGTTAAAGTCATTGATGTGGTGGATATTGTTCCTAAAGAGATAAATATATAATTTAGAAGGAAAATTAAATTGTTGGAGACTTTCCTTTACAATGGAAAGAGAATTTATTTTTACGTGATATTTTTGGCACAGAGCGTCAAGTTCAATTAATGTAGTACTTCCGAGATTGCGGAACTGCATGATTTCCTCCCGTGCATAATGTGTTAGCTGGGAGATATACAGTATGTTATTACGATCAAGAATATTATAAAGGCGTTTAGACATAGGAATGCTGCTAATAGGAATTTCATTTTCAGGAGGAAATATGTAACCGTATGTGTTTAGCTCTTTCATAATGGGATTGAGAGAACAATTACGAGGAAGAACATTTGCTAAAGAGATATAATTATATTCCTTAAGTTCGGAAACAGTAGTAATTCCGGCATATGCTAATGCAAATTTGGTAATAGAAGAAAGATTAAGCTGCTCAATTTGGGTATCCATTGTTTTGACTCCTTTATCTGTATAAATAAAACTATTAGCATTATATCATTGATTTTGGATAAAAGGAAGAATGTGGACTAAAATTAGTCCTTGTATTATTGTATCTATATAGCGGGTGATGGGCCTGCTGATTTTTTGATGTTTTGTTACATGAAAAGATCGGTTCGTTACAAGACATATTAAGAGTGAAAGAAAAGCGGCGATATAGAAGACAGAGAGAAAAAATTGCAGATCAAAGGAGGTCGCAAAATGAGGATCACAACCCAAATGCTGGCAAATTCCGCAGCAAAAAGCGGGATTCCCATTCAGAGAACGTCGCTCTTGGACATTATCAATAACAAGTCATCCCAGAACCTGCTGGGAACCATCGGGAAGAGCATGAACACCACAAGTACCGGTGCCACGGACATTCTGAGGAAAAATAATTATGCAAAGCTGGAGGATCTGTCGGAGAAGTTGAGCCAATCTGCGTCAAAGCTTGCAGGCAGCGATAAGGATTCCATCTACGACAAGGCAAAAGAGAGCGGAGACACCACGGACATCCTGAGTGATGTGAACAAAATGGTGGAAGCGTACAATGCTACCATGAAGCAGCTTAAGACCACCGGCGGAATCATGAATGAATTTTACCAGCAACAGTTAAAAAACATTCCAGCGGGCAGTAAAGAATCACTGGAAAGTATAGGAATCAGTCAGGCAAAGGACGGAAGCCTGATCGTGGACGAGAAAGTATTCCGGAATGCGGATGCGGATACCTTACAGAAGGTACTGGGAGGAGAGAATGGCATCGCCTCCAAAATAGGATTTCTCGGTGAGCACATCAATAAGAATGCTTCCGAAAATGTGGTCAGCGCATCCAACCGGTATGGTTCCAATGGGGCAACCTATATGGAAGCTTTTGAGGCTAACAAGTATAATTTCTTTGGGTAAGATTGTGTTGTAAAAAAGGCATTGTATTTCAAAAAAATTGAGATACAGTGCCTTTTTGCATATCTGAAATGGAGACCGAATTCTGGCATTAACATTTCTGCATCAATTCTAAAACATTTCTACAAAACTTCCGGGATACATAATATACAGGATAGGAAAATCGAAGTATAATAAATAAAAAAGTATAGGATACCTCGGAAAGGGATAACAAATGAGAATATTAGAAATTATATTGCCGGTACTTGTCATGCTGGTTCTCGGTATGGCATGCAGAAAATTAAAGTTACTTACCAAAAGCGGAATAGATAATATGAAACTGCTGGTAACCAATATCATGCTTCCGGTGGCAATCTTTCATGCACTGGCCACAGCGGATTACAGTGTGGAGACCTGGAAACTGGTGGGGATTATGTTCGTTATGCTGGTGGTATCTTTCGGAGTAGGATTTCTGTTGAAGCCGCTTATGAACGGAGAATACCGCAAGTACCTGCCGTTTATGGTCAGTGTATATGAGGGTGGCCTCATGGCGTATCCTTTGTATACCAGCCTGTGCGGGCAGGAAAATCTCTCGCAGATCGCAGTACTGGATATTGCAGGACTTTTGTTTGGATTCAGCATCTATATGGGGATGCTGGGACAGGTGGAAAACGGAGAGAAGATCAATGCAAAGAAACTATGTATGAGTGCATTCCACACACCGGCATTTATTGCAAGTGTGCTTGGAATCCTGGCAGGACTGTCCAAGGTGGTGATTTGCCTGATCGACAGTCCCTTCGGCGGTGCATATCTGGCGGTGGAAGGGATCCTTACCACATCCGTGACAGCAATCATTCTGATCGTTGTGGGATATAGCATGGAACTGACAAAGGAACTGATCCGGCCATGCCTGAAGACAATCCTGATGAGAGTTCTGCTACAGACACTTATGGCAATTGGAGTGCTGTGGGCAGTGCATTTGTGGATAGGAGATAACATGCTGTTGAATCTTGCCATCATTTCCTATATGTCGGCGCCGGCCACTTTCAGCATGCAGACTTTTCTGAAAAAGGAAGAGGGCAGTGCCTATGTATCAACAACCAATTCTATGTACTGTATGGTGTCGATTCTGGTATATATCATTCTGGCAGCAGTGGTTTATTAGAAGTGTGAAAAAGGCAAGCGGTATCCTGCTGTCCGGTCTGGTTGATGACAAGAATGCAGGGGGTATTTTTTAAATCTTCGGTTTCCAGGGAACTTAATTTACTGAGTGGATTTTTGGAGGAAAGTTCAATATAAATTTTACTTTCTGCCGGCACTTCATTATTATACGCATCCGAAAAAGCTCTTCTCTGGTTGTTGATGGCAAGATCAACAGCGTCATTTTTCCATAGCATGATACAATTCTTCATGACTTCTCACCATAATTTTTACTTCTATGGTAGGATATTAATAACTTAATCTCTTGATAAATAAGTGGTCGTTTACTATAGTAAAAAGTAATCAGTCACTTATTTTATTCTGAGGAAGGGAAAACATTTATGATAAAACCTGACCCCGATTCCTGTCATCTCCTGCTGGACAGCAGGTTTGCGAACGAGGAAGTACAGAAAAATCCATACACTTACAATAACATCAGAGAAGTCCTGTCGGATGGAGCACTAAACGCAGCAACTGTGGAACACCCGGTGACGGTCTACATTGCTCCCGGCATCTATTGGCTGGAGGATCCGCAGTCGGAGGCGGTGATCGTAAGGGAGGATCCGAAGGATCTTTACCCTTACGGATGCAAGGTAAACTGCGCAAATCTGAAATTGGTGGGGCTGTCGGAGAACCCGGAGGATGTGGTGATTGCCGCCAACCGGGGGAACGACCATGGAGCGAAGGGGAATTATACTCTGTTCCATTTTTCCGGGGAACAATTGGAGATGGAAAACCTGACTCTGGGGAATTATTGCTGCGTGGATCTGGATTATGCATTGGATCCTGCGCAGTCTGTGAAAAAGAGGACAGAAGCCATTACACAGGCACAGCTGGCGGATACGAATGCCGATAAGTTCCATGCGAAGAATTGCCGGTTTGTCAGTCGTCTGAACCTGTATCCCGTATGTGGCGCGGGCAGAAGCCTGTATGAACATTGTCATTTTGAACAGACGGACGATGCTCTGAATGGAAATGCAGTGTACCTGGACTGTGAGTTTGATTTTTACAGCGGAATGCCGATCTATCAGGCTTCCGGTACGGGAGCGGTATTCTTAAACTGTACATTTCATTGTAAATATCCACAGGATGGGGAGACTCACGCACAGTATTTTACAAAAGTCGGAGGACAGATCACACTGATCGACAGCAGCTTCGCAGGTCTGCCGGACACCAAAGTTGCGGTCTTGTGGACGAAATATCCTTCCGTAGCATTGAAGTGCTATCAGGCGAATGTGACATATCCGGAAGGCCGGTTTACGCCTCCGGAGGTTGCGGATTCCCATACGGTGGACATTGACGAAAAGATGCTGGCAGAGGCCTACTATATCCGTAAGGATGGAGAAACGATCTACAATGTCTATAATCTTCTGGGCGGGAAAGACGACTGGGACCCGTTGGGGAACGGAGAAGTGATCCGCTTTGCCGGAAAAACAGATATTCCTACACAGCTTCTGCTGGAGTCAGAGGCTTTTGAACTGGAAGCAGGCGGATCTTCCATAAATATAAAGGGAAAATGCCTGACCTTTGATGGGCGTGAGAGGAAGTGTGAGATACATTTTAAAATAGAAGGAGACAGTGCAGACTCCATAGAAATACAGCGTGTGTCGGAGGGGAGCTGTCTGCTGCAACTGAAAGACAGTAATATAGACCATGAGACGGAAGTAGTACTCACGGCGCAGACCAAAGAGGGATTGCAGACCGGTGCGTATGTCAGAATTCATCCCCGGAAAGTGGCGGCACCAAGGCTTACGGGCAATCCGGTGATCTGTCTTGAAGGCAAAATGCTGCGGCTGTCTTATGATTTTACGGAAGCGGAGAATGACTGCTCGGATATTATCTGGTATCGAAGTAGAAACATTCGGGTAGAGGACAAAATCGTGACGGCAATCTCCCAACCGGATCAGCCGGAGAAAGTTTATGCCCTCACCGGAGATGATGTGGGATATTATATTTTTGCACAGATAAGACCCAGAACGAATCGCAGCGAATACGGGGAAGCAGTGCAGTGCTTTTATGAAAAAGCTATTTCGCCGGAAGATGTGGAAACAGACAGGATCTGGACAGATTTTCATAACCTTCCTCTTTACAGCCATGCCGGAAACGAAAAAGGTGTATGGAATTTTGATGCGAAGCGTCCGGCGGATACCTGTGATTTTGAAAAGTGGGACCGGGAAAAGACGCAGGCCTCCTGGCACTACGGTGCAACAGGGGACGGCAGTAAGGGCGAAGGGCTCTATCAGGGAATGCAGGGGGCCAGGATCCGCTATACGCCGACCACGGCACCGGAGATGGGAACGGAAACCAAACGGAATATGGAAGTCCTGTTGGAAGCCGATCCGGCAAAGTCTGCCGGACAGGGTTTTGGCAGCGCCGGACAGTATCTGGATGTCTGCATCAAGACGGACACGGACACTCTGGACGGTTATGGACTTCGGATCATCCGTACGGCGGCCCATTCCGATGCGGTATCCATGTATCTGATACAGTATGTGCGTGGACAGGCGCAGTGCATTTCCCGCGAGGTCGTGACAAACTGCTTTGTAACGGGATGCAGAATTTGGGTGCGGTATGAGAACGGAATATTATCGGCAAAAGCATGGACGGTTACGGAACCTACGGTGGTACAGCAGGAAAGGGGCTATGCCCGGGGAGTGGAGCTTACGGCAGAAGTAGGCAGAAGAGAAAATGCCGAAAACACCGGACTACTGATCTGGCACACCGGATCGTTGGGAACGGAGAACTGGAGAAATACCACGATGTTACATGGCGTAAGCATTCTTTATTTTTAAAAATTTCAGACTGCATCGGGCAAAATGAAAGATGAACTGGTCGACAGTACCTATCTGCGGCTGAAAGCATGTGCTATATCAGTGGAGCAGTATTTCACATGGGATATCCGTGAGGATATTCTGGAAAAGGATGATATCAGTTATCAGTTTATAGATTCTTTGCAGGATGAGCATATTGAACAGACGCTTTTCATGGAGGATGAGAGATTTATTACTTCCATTGTGGACAAGGATGGGAACAGGGCAGAAGGAACCAAGGCTGATCCACAGATATGGGAGACGGTCAGAGCCGGTAACGATTATGAAACTGATGGAGTAGAGATTAAGGGAGAAGAATATTATGTCTATTATATGCCGGTATGTTCCGATGACGGAGAGATTCTGGGAATGGCTTTTGCCGGAGAACGGGAGAGCATAGTTCAGGATGCAATATCCGACATGTTAAGAAGCCTGGTTCTGCGCTCAGTGAAGAGAATGCAGCCAGCAACGAGGAAGTAACGGCAAACGTATCTGATATCGCAGAAGCAGTTAACAAAATTTCGGACGATACAGGAACAATTAAAAAGGCATCCACGGATCTGGAAGAGTTGATGCAGTATTTTAAGTAGTTTGAGATATTTGGAGATATTCGTGGACGGGTGCTGCTTTATGTGCTATTATACAGAATGTCATCAGAAAACAGTAATTGTAGGAAGTAACAGGGATTATAATGAAAAAAAGAATGTTCATGGCACTGGCGGTAGCTCTCACCGGAGTCAGTATGGTGGTGGCAGCAGGAAACGGAGAACTAAAAATACAGAGTGAAGCCTCGGTACAGAAAGTACATGCGGCAGAAATACATCAGATCGGTGTCGAGCCGATCCCGGCTACCGGACAGATTACCATAGAGGATCTGCTGGCGGTACAGGGTGGCGAGACGGAGGATCCCAGAGCACTGGAAGGGGTGTCAGATCCGGAGGATGTCCCGGTAGACGAAGCTTCCGTAGAGGATACGACCGCAGATGAATATGCGTCGTTAGCGATCGCCAATGTGACGAATTACGTCAATGTCCGGACAGAACCGAACACGGACAGTGCCGTAGTGGGCAAAATCTATGACGGAGCGGTGGCACAGATCCTGGATGTGGCAGGAGAGGATCAGGACTGGTTCCGGATCATCTCCGGTAATGTGGAGGGTTATATCAAGGCAGAGTTTTTCATCTATGGAGATGCAGCAGCTGAGGTTGTAGACAATTATGTGACCAGATATGCTGTTGTTATCGCAGACCGTCTGAATGTGAGACAGGATCCTGCCACAGATGCAAAAAGAATTGGTTACATTGACAATGGAGAAAAGGTAAAAATTCTGGAGAATGACGGAGACTGGCTGAAGGTACAGTACACCGACAGCAAGGAAGGCTATGTCTCTGCGGAATATGTTACGATCTCGGAAGAATTTATCTATGCGAAGACAATAGAAGAGGAACAGGCGGAAATTGCCGCACAGAAGGCATTGCAGGCAAGAGAACAGACTGCCGAGCAGGATGCCCCGGAGGTGATCACGAACATCACACTTCCCACTACAACTTATACCTCAAATGCGGAGCTCAGACAGGGAATCATTGATTATGCCATGCAGTATCTGGGCAACCGGTATGTACACGGAGGTTCCAGTCTGTCAGGAGGTACAGATTGTTCCGGATTCACCTGCTTTATCTATGCGGAGTTCGGCTATTCTATCAGCCGTACACCGGGAGGACAGTATTCCGGTGCCGGACGCAGTATCAGTTCTGAAGAACTTCAGCCAGGAGATATTGTATGTTATAGTTCCAATGGAGGGAAGAGCTGTACCCATGTAGGACTGTATATCGGTGACGGACAGATCATCCATTCCGCCAATTCACGGAAAGGTGTCATTATCAGTGCTGTGGACTACAGTCCCATCATCGGTATGAGAAACGTTATTGATTAATAGAATCGGTTTTGAAATTATGGAGCGCCTGATCTTTGGTGAGTACGAAATCACCGAGGATCTCGCCGCTCCATTTTTGCAGGTCTTCCAGATGAAGGACCACACCGGCATAATTGCGGATGCCGTGGGAGGCCGCCAGCTCTTCGGTATATTCTTCCAGCAGATAGACATTTTCAAACCGTACCGGTCCGGAGGTGTACTGACAGACCAGCGGGATCACACCGGTGGTCTTCCGCTCGATGGAGACACCGTCCTCTGCAACGTGAAAAGTCAGCCAGGCCATACCCTCTAACATGCTGAGAGCATTTTTCTGGGTGGACACATAATTGCCCAGCGAATAATAGCACAGAGACTCATTGCCGTTTTCTGCGGTGATCCATTCCACAGGCTCTACCACATGGGGATGGGTTCCGATAATGACATCGGCACCGGCTTCTGTCATCTCCAGTGCCCATTTTTCCTGATAGCTTGAGATTTTGGAGGAATACTCAGTCCCCCAGTGAGGACAGACGATGACGATATCTGCCAGTTCTTTTGCCCGGGAGATATCCTCTAAGACCTGCGGGTTCAGCGTGGTGAAGTCCATCTGTCCGTTTTTCTCATTTACGACACACAGAAGATTCAGATGCCCCAGCAGATCTAAGGGGAGTGTCTCGGTATTGGCACCGTAGGTATAATTTAAGATGGCGAAAGTGACATCATCGATGGTAAGTAACGGAATGTCATCTGCCTGTGAAGCGTCTTCGTGAATACCGGTTACCAGTACCTCCGGGTGCTTGTTTTTCCAGAAATCCGCACAGTACAACAGGCCGTCCAGCTTCTGATCCGCGGTATGATTGGATGCCTGCAGGACCACGTTGAATCCGGCATCCGCAATCGCATCCCCAACTTCGGTAGGAGAATTAAAATAGGGAAAACCGGAAAATCCCCGGGAATTGCCGCCCATGACAGTTTCCTGATTGATGATCCGGATGTCTGCCGCGTTTAAGAAGGGTGAAATCCCCTGAAACAGCATGGAGAAATCATAAGTTCCGTCCTCCTGTTTTCCACTGGCCACGACTCCCAGATGCATCAGGTTGTCCCCGACAGCCATGAGCGTAATGTCATGCTCCGGGAAGGGAGTGGGGGTCGGCTCCGGAGTAGGGACGGGAACCGGTGTGGCAGAAGGCGGTGCAGGGGTCTGTGGAACGACAACAACATCGCTGCCTGCAGCAGTTTCTTCCAGAAAGTAATAGCCGCCCATGCTCGCCAGTAACAGTAACGGAACGAGAACCAACAGCAGATAGAAACGTGAAATCGGTTTTTTCATATATTATCCTTTTGTTCTCCTTTATTATTTTATTATCTCTTACGGAATTCCGGTTACAAGGTCTGTTTACAATCAAAAGTAACAAAAGTATTATAGCATTGATTTTATTTTTTCGCAAAAAGCAAAAATAAATTACTGTTTTCCTATTGACATAGTATGAAATAGGAGATATAATCCTACCATAAGTTGATTCGATACTTAAATGAGACATCGAAGAGGAGGAAAAGGATTATGAAGAAGTTTGAGTGGAAGAGCGTTTTGGCACTGGCATTAACAGGAGTATTGGTACTGGGACTGACCGCATGCGGCAGCAGTGACAGCAAAACCGCAGACGCAGGAAGCGCAGCGGCAGCAGACGGCAAGGCAGTATACCGCACACTGGATGAGATCAAGGAGAGCGGAACCATTAACATCGGAGTATTCTCCGATAAAAACCCGTTCGGCTATGTGGATGAGAACGGTGAATATCAGGGCTATGATGTGTATTATGCAAGAAGACTCGGCGAAGACCTGGGGGTAGATGTGAATTTCGTATCTACAGAGGCAGCCAATCGTATTGAGTATTTACAGACCGGTAAGGTAGATGTGATCCTGGCGAACTTTACCGTAACTCCCGAGAGAGCAGAGGAAGTGGATTTCGCTTCTCCTTATATGAATGTGTCACTTGGCGTGGTATCCAAGGATGATAATGTGATCACTTCCTTAGACAACTGGAATGCAGATGATTCCATCATTGTAATCTCCGGCACCACCGCTGAAACATATCTGATCGCAAACTATCCGGATATTCCTTTACAGAAATTTGATTCCTATGCAACCGCAAAAGAAGCTTTCGAGAACGGCACTTCTGTTGCATGGGCAAATGATAACACCGAAGTTATTGCATTCGCTCTGCAGAACGAAGGATATACCGTAGGTATTCCTTCCCTGGGCAGTGCAGACACCATTGCTCCCGCTGTTTCCAAGGGCAACACCACACTGCTTGACTGGATCAATGATGAGATCGTAGCTTTGGGTGAGGAGAACTTTTTCCATGCAGATTACGAAGCAACTCTGGCAGACACCTATGGTCTGGACTATGAGGACAGCCTGGTAGTAGAGGGCGGCAAAGTAAACGCACAGTAAGGTACGATGGGAATAAGATGATATAGAGGGGACTGCGGGGCACGTAAGCTGCCGCCGCAGTCTTTTCTTGCATCTGAGAAATACATTTGATATAATCTAAAAGATTATTTTGAACTTTACCGGAAAGGACATAGATACATGAACTGGGAATTTATTGAAAAATATCTGCCCATGTACGAAAAGGCAGCACTTCTGACCGTGAAAATAGGTATCGTTGGCATCCTGTTTGCGATTCTGGTGGGGCTCATCTGTGCAGCGGTTCAATACTATAAAGTGCCGGTGCTGCGGTGGATCGTGGCAGTCTACGTGGAACTGAGCCGTAACACACCGCTTCTGGTGCAGCTGTTTTTTATCTATTACGGCTTCCCGAAGATCGGGATCCGGATGTCGGCGGAGCTGTGCGGTGTAGTCGGTCTGGCATTTTTAGGCGGCAGCTATATGGCAGAAAGCTTCCGCAGCGGTCTGGAATCCGTAGAACCCATTCAGAGTGAAAGTGCCATCAGTCTTGGAATGAATTCCCGACAGGTGTTGGGATATGTGATCCTGCCCCAGGCAATGTCCACCAGTATTCCCGCATTTGTGGCAAATATCATTTTCCTGTTAAAAGAGACCAGTGTGTTCAGCGCCATCAGTCTGATGGACCTGATGTTCACCGCCAAAGACCTGATCGGTCTCTATTATAAGACTACGGAGAGCCTGTTCCTCCTGGTAGTATTTTATCTGCTGATCCTGCTGCCGGTATCGGTCATAGGATCATTGGTGGAGAGGAGGATGCGTTATGCCGGATTTGGGGATTGATGTATTATTCAAAGGCACGAACATGCTCCGCCTGCTGCAGGGTTTGTGGGTAGCCATGAAGATCAGTATCGTATCCATTCTGATCAGTATGCCTCTGGGTATCCTGGTGGGGGCACTGATGACGGTAAAAAATAAAGTGGTGAAAGCTTTTTTTCGTGTCTATCTGGAATTCATCCGCATCATGCCGCAGTTGGTATTATTGTTCATCGTATATTTCGGTTCCACCAGAGCACTGGGATGGAACTTATCCGGTGAGGTGGCATCCGTGATCGTATTCGTCCTGTGGGGAACCGCGGAGATGGGAGATCTGGTGCGCGGAGCGCTGATCAGCATCCCGAAGCATCAGTATGAAAGCAGTGAGGCGCTGGGACTTAGTAAGATACAGACATATCTGTACATCATCATTCCGCAGACCGTGCGGAGACTGATTCCGCTGTCCATCAACCTGATCACCCGTATGATCAAGACCACCAGCCTGGTACTGATGATCGGTGTGGTGGAGATGTTAAAAGTGGCACAGCAGATCATTGAGGCCAACCGTATGAGCAGCCCCAATGCAGCATTTGGAGTATTCCTTGTAGTGTTCGTTCTGTATTTCTTTGCCTGCTGGCCCTTCAGTGTTCTGGCCAGAGTGCTGGAGAAGAAGTGGAATTAGAAATGGAACCGGAGTCGAGCCGGAATGAGAATGGAGTGAAGACATGGCAGAGACATTGTTGAAAATAGAGAACCTGACAAAAGAATACGAAGGGCAGAAGATTCTCGATGGCATCAATCTGGAAGTGAAAAAAGGAGACGTACTGGTAGTGGTAGGTCCCAGCGGCTGTGGTAAGAGTACGCTGCTTCGGTGTATTAATGCACTGGAACCTATTCAGGGCGGTACGATAAAGCTGCAGGGCATGGATATCCGCAAGGGCAGTAAAAATATCACCACCCTGCGGCAGAAGATCGGCATGGTATTCCAGAGCTATGAACTGTTCCCGCATCTGACGGTGATTGACAATATTACACTGGCACCTTTGAAAGTACAGAAGCGTGATAAAGCAGAAGTGCGAAAAGAAGCCATGGAGCTGTTAGCACGTGTAGGTCTGGCTGATAAGGCGAAGAGCTATCCCAGACAGCTGTCCGGTGGACAGAAGCAGAGAGTAGCCATTGTAAGAGCACTCTGCATGCATCCGGAGATCCTCTTATTCGATGAAGTAACGGCAGCACTGGATCCGGAGATGGTACGAGAGGTGCTGGATGTTATGCTGGATCTGGCAAAGCAGGGCAAGACCATGCTTATCGTCACCCATGAAATGCAGTTTGCCAAGGCAGTAGCGGATAAGGTGATCTTCATTGATCAGGGGAAGATCGTGGAGGAGGCTGCTCCCGATAAGTTTTTCGAGCATCCGGAGACAGAGAGAGCAAAACAGTTCCTGAATGTGTTCACCTTCGAACATGTGGAGCATCAGATTTACAATATGTGACCTAAGGAGAATGGGAAGGTGAAGAAAAAACCTTATATCAGATATGCGATCCTGGGACTTCTGGTCTTATTGATGGCAGGGTGTATCATCCGTATTGCCATGCCCAACCGGGAATGGAACTATACCGGAAGCTATACTTTTGCGGAAGGGGAATCCTGCGCGGAAGAACCGGTATTTGAACATATTTCGCTGGGGACAGGGGTATACCGGGTGGAGCTGTCCTATGAATGCACCGGGGATGTCGTCGCTGTCTGCAATGTGAAAGACGGCACTGTGTATAAGGGAGGCCTGTTGTGTAACGGGGAGCATCTGTACAGTGCGCCGGGACATACTGCCTATGATTTCTGGCTGTATGAGCCTACAGAAGAACTGGCGGTGACGATCGATCATTCCGGGCAGGAAAAGCTGACCACCGGTGATCTGCGGATCGTGGAGACGAATCTTCTGTGGACAAGATACCTTGTGATCCTCGCGGCAGTAGCGCTTTCTATTTTGGCTACCATGTGGCTGGAGCGACGGGAGGCAGTAAAAGGCAGAAATGGGCTGAGACGCCAGATCTTGTTTGGAATCGGTGTAATCGCCTTTTTAGCGTCCATTCCTTATTTATATGACGGTATGGTGTCCGGGGCAGATCTGACCTACCATTTACAGAGGATCGAGGGTGTAAAGGATGGACTTCTGACCGGGCAGTTTCCGGTACGGCTGGAACCCAGATGGGTATTTGACCACGGCTATGCCAATGGTATTTTCTATTGTAATCTGTTATTGTATTTTCCGGCATTTCTGCGCATGGCAGGCTTTACGGTGACAGAGAGCTATCTGCTGTATTGCATTGCCCTAAATTTTGCTACGGTGGTTATCGCATGGTACAGCTTCGGAAAAATGTTCCGGGATGATGTGGTAGGACTGGCATGCAGTGGCTTGTACACGTTATCCATTTTCCGGGTATACCGGCTTTTGGGAACCGGAGCAGTGGGAGAAGGCAGTGCCTTTACATTTTTCCCATTAGTAGTATACGGCATATATCTTGTCTTTGAGGGAAAGAAGGAAGAACGGGAATTTCGTAACAGCTGGATCGTGCTGGGGCTCGGATATGCAGGACTGGTGCAGACCCATGTGTTGTCCTGTGAGATCGCAGCACTGATGACGGTCCTGCTTTGCCTGGTATATTTGCCGAAACTGTTTGAAAAAGAGAGATTTTTGAAAGGTGTGCAGGGAGCCTTTTTCGCACTGGGATTAAGCATCTGGTATCTGGTGCCTTTTCTGGACTATTATTTTACCCAGGATGTCAAAATACGACATGCTTCCGCACGGACGATTCAGGAGAGAGGCGTGACCTTCGTTCAGGAGCTTCAGACTTTCTGGAATTCCCATGATACGGCGGCATCCACGACAGAACGGATGCAGTATACGCATCCCGTTGGACCGGGACTGTTCCTTATCGCAGGCGTGTTCCTCCTTTTTCTGCTCCTGTTTCTGGAGGTGATCCCGAGAGGAAAAGAGACAGAGAAAAGTTTTGCAATCCGTTCCGCCGGTTTGGGATGCCTTGCGCTGTGGATGGCTACAGATACGTTCCCATGGGATGCCCTCCAGATGACTTCCCAGACAGCGGCTACGCTTGTCAGCAGTTTGCAGTTCCCCTATCGTTTCATAGGCTGGGGGATGACTTTCCTGATAGTGGTTGTTGGATATTTGCTCAGCTTCTTCCGAAAGAATCAGAAAATGTTTTACCGGATGGGGCTGGTCATTGTGATGACAGCCGTGGCAACATCGTATGTCTATCTGATCGATGCGGAGGATGAGAGTACAGGAGCAATACATTTGTATAATCGGGAGAGCATGGGCTTTGGCTATATTTCAGGAGAAGAATATCTGATCTACGGCACTGACAGCAGTGCACTTTCCTTCGCTAAGCCGAAGGCAGATGAGGGAATCGGAATCAGTGAATATGAAAAAAAGGGATTACGTGCGACATTTATCTGTGAAAACAGTTTGGATACACAGGGAACGGTGAAACTGCCAATCCTTCTGTATAAAGGATATAACGCCTCCGGAGATGGAGGAGAGCCTCTGGAAATCACAGATGACGGAAGCCATCTGCTCGGGTTAAGTGTTCCTGCCGGATACAGCGGCCGGATCACGGTGAAGTTCACAGAGCCGTGGTACTGGAGAGTGGCGGAGCTGATAACGCTTACAGTGGTAGTGGCATTTGTGGCAGGGATGGTGTATAAAAGGAGATGCCGATGAGGAGAAAAATACTCTTTTTCATGGAAATTGTAATATTGTTATTCCTCTTTCTGGCATGCCTGAGGGGCCCTGTTACTGTATTTGAAGGCGGCAATGATGTCTTTACAAAAAATGAGGAGACCGGGGAGAGGGTTGGAGGCAGCTTCCGGCTGACACCCGGTGTGTACCGTATTTGTGTGCAGGCAGAGGGAGAAGGTGATGTTGGTGCCGGAATGGAAGTCGGACTGAATGCCGAAGAGAGTTATTACCGGTCGATACGTGGTAACCGCGGAACTGTATTTGCGGGAACCGGTTATCGGGAGGTATTGTATTATGTGACGGCAACGGTTCCGGAAGCGTATGTTGCACTGCTTCCTTTTTCGGAGGATGTCCCGGTGGCATATTCTGTGCGGGTGGACAGAACTGCAGCAGGATACCGGATGCTGTTTGTCATGGCAGCGACAGGATTTCTGTTACTTGATTTTCTGGTGTTTTTACATGACAGGATTCGAAAAGGATACATCAGCCAACAGAAAAAATGGGTGTTTGCCGGTATGACAGGAAGCCTTCTGATCGCAGGTATTCCCCTGACGGCAGACTGGCTCCTTTTGGGAACGGACAGCCTGCAATGCCTGAAAGAAACGGAATATGTACTAAGGGGAGAACTGGGGCAGGTCCCTGCAGCGTATTTGTGCTATCTGTGGCTTCCGGTGATCCTCAGGCGGATCGGCTTCCCGGTAATGGCAGCTTATAAAGGGCTGCAGCTGGGGGAGATTCTGTTTGCAGTATTGGTTTTCTATGAGGCACTTTCACGCACATGGAAAAAGGAACAGTGGTACCTGCCGGGAGTGCTGTGCGGTGTGGCCAATCCACTGGCAGTGAAACTGCTGTATGCAAAGGGAGCGGCAGGATGGTTTTTGCTGTATGTGGTGGTGGCAGCGATTCTGCTGGCAGCTCTGGGAAAGGTATGCAGACTGTCTGCACGAAAGCTTTCCTCCTGGGTGGTATTTGCGGCAGTTCTGGTGCTGGTGCTTCAGGCGGTATATTTTGAAAACCGTCTGATCTTTCAGTCGGAGCCGCTGTACTGGTACAATGAAGAGCCTTTCATGACAGGAGAATAACAGATGGAAAGTACTTTTATCATATGGAGCCAGGTGATAACCTTTGGAACGGCATGGAGCATGTTCCATTGTATTTTTAAGAGAAAAAAGAAAGATTGGATTTCTCTGGCGGGCGCTTTGGTATATCTGCTGTTACCCTATCATGTGTATACGGTAATCCAAAGCGGAGACCGCCTGCAGACGTTGATTTGGATGTTGGTGCCGATCCTGACAGCGTCTCTGGTAAAAATGTTGGATACGGAGAAAATGTTCTGGAAGACAGGTTACGGATTGACCGCAGTACTGTCCCTGGGGATTATCGGAAGACTGGATGGCGTAGCCGCATTGACGCTTTTGTTCCTGATCTGCGTGGGTGGTATCTGCCGGAGACAATGGCAATATCCGGTGATCGGAATTCTGGGAATGGCATTGGCATACCCCACCTATATGACGTGGAAGCACTGGCTGTTCGGCGGTGACTTTGCGGAGAGTGGATTGGAATATACCAGCATCATGGAACAGGGATACAGTATCGGCGGTCTGTTCAGTACTTATTTTTATAGGAACGGAAACCCCGGAATGGGAATTCTGCTGCTGGGAATTCTGTTGTTTTTACTCTATCAGAGCTTTGTAAAAGGAATAAAGATCTGCGGCAGAAATGATCATATCTGGCTGGGAGCGGCGGCATTGCTCACTGTAATGTCTCTGCGGTATTTCCCGTGGGATTTTGTACAGAGACTGGGAAGCTGGTCACTTGGGCTGGTAACACTGATCAGGACTCCGGCGGTGTTTTTCGGTTACGCCCAGATACTGTTGTGTGTGTGGAGCATTGAAAAATGCGGTGCAGTTTTACAGTTGACAGACAGAACAGCAAGGATGTGGGAAGGCACTGTCAAAAAGAATGGAGAAAAGTAGCATGGAAAGCAGGGAAGTGGAAAAAGAATCCCGGGGAAAAATATTGTGGAAAATATTCCTGTCCACACTGTATCTGAGTGCATTCACGTTCGGGGGCGGTTATGTGATCGTCACCCTGATGAAGAAAAAATTCGTGGATGAATACCACTGGATCGGAGAAGATGAAATGCTGGATCTGGTGGCTATCGCCCAGTCATCGCCCGGTGCGATCGCAGTCAACGGAGCCATCGTGGTGGGGTACAAGCTGGCCGGGATCCCGGGGACACTGGTGGCGATCCTGGGGACGATCCTGCCTCCTTTTGTCATCATTTCTGTGCTCTCCATCTGCTACAATGCATTCCGTAGCAACTTCTTCGTGGCGCAGATGCTGTCGGGTATGCAGGCAGGAGTGGGAGCCGTAATTGCTTCTGTGACGTATGACATGGGAGCTCCTATCGTAAAAGAAAAAGATCCCATGTCAATCTGGATCCTGTTAGGAGCTTTTTTGGCAGCATGTATTCTGGAGATCAATGTGATCTACATTGTGATCGTCTGTGGCCTGCTTGGTGTGGCACGGACGCTCCTCGCCAAAAGGAGGGCCGGAAAATGATCTATCTGCAATTATTTTTCAGCTTTCTGCAAATAGGACTGTTCAGCTTCGGCGGCGGTTATGCCGCAATGCCGCTGATCCAGGGGCAGGTGGTAACACTTCATGGATGGCTTACCATATCGGAATTCACAGATCTGATCACAATATCACAGATGACACCGGGACCCATTGCGGTGAATTCCGCTACTTTTGTGGGAATGAAGATTGCCGGGATCCCCGGAGCCTTGGTGGCGACGGCCGGATGTATTCTGCCGTCCTGCATTATTGTGACGATCCTGGCAAGACTATACCTGAAGTATCGTAACCTGGATCTGTTACAGGGCGTACTGAAGTCCTTAAGACCGGCAGTGGTAGCAATGATCGCATCGGCAGGAATACTGATCCTCAAAGATGCATTCTGGGGAAGTGGGAAAAACATTTCTCTGACAGGAACGGAATGGAGCATGGTCGTGATCTTCGGGATCTGTGTGCTATTACTTCGTAAGAAGTTGAATCCCATCTGGGTCATGGTGCTGGCGGGTGTCATGAAGGTGGGGATTTCTATGACAATCCAGGGGATCTGTTTCTAACAAAAGCTGGAACCGTGAGGGTTGACAGCGAAACGGAAAAAAAGTATCATATATAAGATATTGAGCAATTCATCATAAGAGCGGAAGGGTAGAAGACCATGGCACTTAGCAAGAAGCCCACAACGGGCATGAAAGATATTCTGCCGGAGGAGATGCAGATCCGTGATTACGTGATCAGTGTCATCAAGGACACCTACGGCAAATTCGGTTTTACTTCCATTGAGACTCCCTGTGTGGAAAATATTGCAAACTTAAGCAGTAAGCAGGGCGGTGACAATGAGAAGCTGATCTTCAAGATCTTAAAGCGCGGCGAGAAACTGAACGTGGCAGCCGCAACCACAGAGGAAGAGGTAGTGGACAGCGGTCTGCGTTATGACCTGACGGTGCCTTTGGTACGTTATTATTCCAACAACGCGGCATCCCTGCCCTCTCCTTTTAAGGCATTGCAGATGGGCAATGTATGGAGAGCGGACAGACCCCAGAGGGGAAGATACCGTCAGTTCATGCAGTGTGATATTGATATCCTCGGTGAGCCGTCTAACTTAGCAGAGATCGAACTGATCCTGGCGACCACCACCACACTGGGCAAGCTTGGATTTAAAAATTTCCAGATCCGTATCAATGAACGCCGTATTCTGAAGGCAATGGCTGCTTACAGCGGATTCCCCGAAGAGTCCTATGACAGCGTATTTATTACTCTGGACAAAATGGACAAGATTGGTCTGGAAGGCGTGGAAGCAGAGCTTTTGGAGAACGGTTTTGATAAGGCATGCGTAGACAAGTATCTGGAACTGTTTAAGGGACTGGAAAGTGCCGAGGACGGTGTGGCTTATCTGGCAGATACGCTGGAAGGAGTCTTAGAGCCCGAGATCGCCCAGAGCCTCAGAGAGATCATGGACAGCGTCAGAGCGACGAAGGCTTCCGATTTCGAGATCGTGTTCGACGCTACGCTGGTAAGAGGTATGTCTTATTATACCGGAACCATTTTCGAGATCGCCATGCCGGAATTCGGCGGCAGCTGCGGTGGCGGCGGACGTTACGACAAGATGGTCGGCAAATTTACCGGCAATGATGTGCCCGCGTGCGGATTCTCCATCGGCTTCGAACGTATCATCATGCTGCTCATGGAGAGAGGCTTCAAGGTGCCCACGAGACCGAAGCAGGTAGCATATCTGATCGAGAAGGGTGTCAGCGGCGAAAGGCTGTGTGAAGTGATCGCACAGGCGCAGGAAGCCCGTAAGGACGGTACCCAGGTGCTGGTAGCCCGCATGAACAAGAACAAGAAATTCCAGAAGGAACAGCTGAATAAGGAAGGCTACGAAGAATTCGTGGAATTCTATAAGGAAGAATTAAAGAGATAAAAGCAACAGACAAGGAGCAAAAGCAATGATTCAGTCCAGAACACATAACTGTAATGAACTTCGGATCGGCAACGTCGGTGAGAGAGTCACACTGGTCGGCTGGTTCGAGAACATGAGAAAAGTCAGCAAAAATCTCGGCTTTGTCATTCTGCGTGATTTCTACGGAACCACCCAGCTGGTAGTAGAGACCGAGGAAATGATGAATGTCATGGATGGCATCAACAAGGAATCCACCATCTCCGTGGAAGGTGTAGTAAGAGAGCGTTCCAGCAAAAATGCTAATCTGCCTACCGGTGAGATCGAGGTAGTACCCGATAAGATCGAGATTCTGGGAAAGTGTATTTACAATGCACTTCCTTTCGAGATCAATCAGTCCAAGGATGCAGACGAGAATGCACGTCTGAAATACCGTTACCTGGATCTGAGAAATCCGAACATGAAGAAAAATATCGTGATGAGAAGCCAGATCGTGGCAGAACTGCGTCAGAGAATGTATGCTTTGAACTTCATGGAGATCACGACTCCTATTCTGACCTGTTCCTCTCCGGAAGGTGCGAGAGATTATCTGGTTCCCGCCAGAAATCATCCCGGCAAGTTCTATGCGCTGCCCCAGGCACCCCAGCAGTTCAAGCAGATCCTGATGGCATCCGGTTTTGACCGTTATTTCCAGATCGCTCCCTGCTTCCGTGATGAGGATGCGAGAGCAGACCGTTCTCCCGGAGAATTCTATCAGCTGGATATGGAGATGGCATTCGCTTCCCAGGAAGATGTATTCTCCATCGTAGAGCAGGTACTTCCTCCCGTATTTGAAAAGTACGGCATTTATAAAGAAGCTTCCAAGGCGCCTTTCGTACGCATCCCCTATCTGGAGGCTATGGACAAGTACGGTTCCGATAAGCCGGATCTGCGTATCGATCTGGTGCTGACCGATGCTACGGAAGTAATGCAGGGCTGCGGCTTTGCTGCTTTTGAAGGTCAGACGGTAAAGGCTATCGTAGTAGATGATTTCACCGCTACCCGTAAGCAGATCGACGCGATCTGTGCAGAGGTAGAGGTACAGACTGCACGCAAGGGTTTCTGGTTCCGTGTAGATGAGAACGGAGAGTTCGTAGGCGGTATCTCCAAGTTCTTACAGGACCGCAAGGAAGAAGTCATCAAGGCGTTAGGTCTTAAGAATGGTGACTTTGTCGGTCTTGCTGCAGGCAAGAAGCTGGAAGCACAGAAGACAGCAGGTGTCTACAGAAAGCTGTTGGGTGCAGCCAGCGAGAAACATATGAAGAAGGATTGCTATGAGTTCTGCTGGATCGTGGATTTCCCGATGTATGAGATCGGCGAGGAGTCCGGAGAGCTGGAATTCTGTCATAACCCGTTCTCCATGCCCCAGGGTGGTATGGACGCACTGAACAATCAGGATCCCTTAGAGATCCTGGCATACCAGTACGATCTGGTCTGCAACGGTGTAGAGCTGTCCTCCGGTGCGGTGAGAAACCATGATCCGGAGATCATGATCAAGGCATTCGAGCTGGTGGGCTTAGGTGAAGCCGATGTGAAGGCTAAGTTCCCTGCCATGTACAATGCATTCTGCTACGGAGCACCCCCTCATGCAGGAATCGCTCCCGGCGTAGACCGTATGATCATGCTGATCTGTGGTGAGGAAAGCATTCGTGAGATCATTCCTTTCCCGATGAACAAGAACGCAATGGATATTATGATGGGAGCACCGGGCACGGTAGAACAGAAGCAGTTAGACGAACTGCATCTGGCGATCACCGCAAAACCGGAAGAATAATCATAAGGCTGTCGCAGGAATTTTCATGCGACAGCCTTTGTGTTGGATGGATATGGCGATCTGCCGGGAGAAGGACATGGCTGTAGGAATTTATGTATTGCATCTGCATTCCTGTGAGGAAGAGACGAGACAGAGTTTCTTACGGGAAGCATTGGAATGTGTGGATCCGGTGCGACGGAACAAGACAGAACGGTTAAAGGGGACCGGGGCGAAAGCAGCCAGTCTCGGCGCCGGAATGCTGTTGCAAAAGATAGCAATGGATCTGACAGAAGGCATTGAGAATACCGATATCCTGTTCCTGGAAGAGGATGAACTGCTTGCAGTGCTGCAGGCGCGGATGCTCAGAGAGCAGACGCCCCCCTTCTCTTTTTCCTATAAATATGGAGAACAGGGCAAACCGCAGATTGTAAATTTTCCGAAGAAATTTAATCTGTCCCATTCCGGAGACTATGTGGTCTGTGGGGTCAGCGACGGAGAAGTGGGAGTGGATATCCAAAAATGGGTTCCCTTCAAAGAGCGGACGGCAGAGCGTTTTTTCGCAAAGGCAGAGTGGAAACTGCTGCAGGAGACGGACGTAGAGAAACGGACCGAGCTGTTCTACCGCTTGTGGAGCAGAAAAGAGGCCTACGGCAAATACACCGGTCAGGGAATCGGCAGTGCTGTAGGAGAGGATTTCTCCAACGAACAGAAATGGCAGGAGAAACAGATCTGTTTCCAGGAACAGACTTTGGAAGCGGGGTATTCGCTGGCGGTCTGCTACGGAACAGCAGAAGTGTTAAAATGAAGGAAAATGGTAAATAGTAAAAGGGAGTAGAAGCACGAAAAGCAGTTGTGTACTGCACGGTAAATGCATGGAACAATGCATAGAAATGAGGATCTTATGAAACGATTAATGATGTATCTGAAGGATTACAAGAAAGAGTCCATACTGGCACCGTTGTTCAAACTGCTGGAAGCTTTTTTTGAACTGATGGTTCCCCTGGTAATGGCGAATATCATCGACTATGGTATTTCCAACCGGAACATGGGCTATATCGGTAAAATGGGACTGCTCCTGCTGCTCCTTGGTGTAGTGGGACTGGCATCGTCCATTACGGCGCAGTTTTTCGCAGCCAAGGCGGCAGTGGGATTTTCTACCAAGCTGCGCCAGGCACTGTTTAATCATATCGAGGATCTGAGTTTTACGGATATTGATAAGGCGGGAACCTCCACCATGATCACCCGTATGACCAGTGATGTGAACCAGGTGCAGTCCGGTGTGAACATGACCTTACGTCTGTTCTTACGTTCCCCGATCATCGTATTCGGTGCCATGATCATGGCATTTACCATTGATGTGAAATGTGCACTGATCTTCGTGGTGGCAATTCCATTATTGTCTGTTGTGGTATTCGGCATTATTTTATCCACGATCCCCATGTACAAAAAGGTGCAGTCTAAACTGGATCAGGTGCTGGGCATTACCAGAGAGAACCTGACCGGTGTCCGTGTCATCCGTGCGTTCCATCAGGAAGCAAAGGAAGCGGACCGTTTCCGGGAGAATAACGAAGCATTGTCGGCCATGCAGATCTTCGTGGGCAAGATCAGTGCCTGCATGAACCCTGTGACCTATATCATTGTAAACGGAGCCATCATTGCTCTGATCTATACCGGTGCTGTACAGGTCAATATCGGCAACTTAAGTCAGGGTGAGGTGGTAGCGATCATCAACTACATGAACCAGATCCTGGTAGAGCTGGTGAAGCTGGCAAACCTGATCGTGACCATGACCAAAGCTTTGGCATGTGCAGAACGTGTAGCTTCCGTTTTCGATATCGGCGCAGATGCTGCATATGTGGGAGCGCAGGATCAGAAACTGGCGGATAAGGTAGATAAGAGCGCACCTTTCTTAGACTTCAAACATGTATCCCTGACTTATCAGGGAGCCGGAGCACCTACTTTGCAGGATATGAACTTCACCGTAAACCGTGGCGATACCGTAGGTATCATCGGAGGTACCGGTTCCGGTAAGACCTCCCTGGTGAATCTGATCCCCGGTTTCTATCCGGCGACAGAAGGTGAGATCCTGTTGGAAGGCAGAGATATCCGGACCATGAGGGATGAGGAATTGCGTGGACGCATCGGTGTCGTACCGCAGAAGGCAGTTCTGTTCAAGGGAACGATCCGCAGCAACCTCCAGTGGGGCAAGCCGGATGCTACCGAAGAGGAGATGTGGAAAGCACTGGAACTGGCACAGGCATCGGAAGTGGTAGACGGTAAGCCCGGAAAATTAGATGCAACTGTGGCACAGAACGGTAAAAACTTCTCCGGTGGACAGAGACAGCGTCTGACGATCGCAAGAGCCTTGGTCAGAAATCCCGAGATCCTGATCCTGGATGACAGTGCCTCCGCACTGGACTATGCAACGGATGCAAAACTCCGTGCAGCAATCCGTACTTTGGAAGATAAGACCACAACCTTTATCGTATCCCAGCGTGCCTCCACCATCCGCCATGCGGACAAGATCATCGTTCTGGATGATGGAGAGATCGCAGGTATGGGAACCCATGATGAGTTGTTAAAGGATTGCACCGTATATCAGGAGATCTATTATTCCCAGTACCCTGAACAGAGAGGAGGTGTTCGGTAATGCAGAAGAAAAATAACAAAGAGACGATGAAGCGGGTATTGAAATATATCCGGAAATATACACCGGCACTGGTACTTTCCCTGCTGTTAGCAGGTCTGACTGTGTTACTGACCTTATATATCCCTATCCTCACAGGTAATGCGGTGGATCTGATCATCGGCAAGGGACAGGTAGATATGGCCGGTATCTTTGCCATTATGAAAAAAATTGCCATCGCAATGATCATCACAGCAGTAGGCCAGTGGATCATGAACACCTGCAACAACTATATTACCTACCATGTGATCCGGGATATCCGTACGGACGCTTTTGCGAAGCTGGAGATCCTGCCCTTAAAATATCTGGATGCCCATGCTTACGGTGATATCGTGAGCCGTGTCATTGCGGACGTGGATACTTTCGCGGACGGTCTGCTGATGGGATTTACCCAGCTGTTCACCGGTGTACTGACAATTCTGTGTACGCTGGGATTCATGCTGGTGACCAATGTGCCCATCACACTGGTAGTCGTATGTATCACTCCGGTATCCTTCCTGGTGGCAAAATTCATTGCAACCAAGACCTACTTCATGTTCAAGGAGCAGTCCGAGACCAGAGGCGAGCAGACCTCCCTGATCGAGGAAATGATCGACAACCAGAAGATTGTAAATACCTTTTCCAGAGGAGAAGCGGTGAAGATCAAGTTTGGAGAGATCAACGGCAGATTGCAGAAATGCTCTCTGAAAGCTATCTTTTTCTCCTCCATTACGAACCCGGCGACCCGTTTTGTTAACAGTCTGGTATATGCCGGTGTCGGTGTGTTCGGTGCGCTCGTAGCGATCAAAGGCGGTATCAGCGTAGGTCGTCTGTCCTGCTTTTTAAGCTATGCGAACCAGTACACCAAGCCCTTCAATGAGATCTCCGGCGTGGTAACGGAATTGCAGAATGCCTTTGTCTGTGCCGGACGTATCTTCGAACTGATCGACGAGGAACCCCAGGTGCCCGATGCCGCGGATGCAAGAGTATTAGAAGAGGCTCAGGGCAACGTAGATCTGAAGAATGTATATTTCCAGTATGTACCGGAGAAGAAGCTGATCCAGAACTTTAACCTGCAGGTAAAACCCGGTCAGAGAGTTGCTATCGTAGGTCCTACCGGATGCGGTAAGACCACCGTTATCAATCTGCTGATGCGATTCTATGATGTGAACTCCGGCTCCATTAAAGTGGACGGCACCGATATCCGGGACATCACCAGAGGAAGCCTCCGTACCAATTACGGTATGGTGCTGCAGGAGACCTGGCTGCGTTCCGGCACTATCCGTGACAACATCTGCATGGGTAAACCGGACGCTACCGAGGAGGAGATCATCGCAGCAGCCAAGGCATCCCATGCCCATAGCTTTATCAAGCGACTGCCCCAAGGGTATGACACCGTGATCACTGAGGACGGCGGCAGCCTGTCCCAGGGACAGAAACAGCTCTTATGCATTACCAGAGTAATGCTGTGCCTGCCTCCCATGCTGATCCTCGATGAGGCAACCTCCTCCATCGATACCCGTACCGAGATCAAGATCCAGAATGCATTTGCCACGATGATGGAAGGCCGCACCAGCTTTATCGTAGCCCACAGACTCTCCACCATCCAGAGCGCTGATGTCATCCTGGTAATGAAAGACGGCAATATCATCGAACAGGGCAACCATGAAACCCTCCTGGCACAGGGCGGATTCTACGCGAACCTGTATAATAGCCAGTTTGCCGTGTAACGAGCCTGATCAAGACAAGGAAAGAACCGGTTTGGTAGCTTGCTAACCAAACCGGTTCTTTTTTTGGCTTGTTACGGCGACAGCCGTCATCCGTAAGGATTCCCAAAGGGAATCCTTACGGATGGCATGGCTCGTTACACGATCTCGGCAGCGGCGCGCCCTTTGCACTTTTCTTTTCTAAAAGAGACAGAAAATATGTCGAAAAATATCAAAAAATGTAAAAATATACCAACACAGTAAAAATATTGAAAATAAATTAAAATATTTAAAGAAATGTGTTGACAAATGCACAACCTTGTATTATATTAAACTTAACAAAAGAGAAACGGAACAACCCAACAAAGAAGGTTGGGAGAGAAGTACAAAAGAATCTATAGAAAGAGAGGTATAGTCCACCTAACAAGTAAAGTCCTACCACAGTCTTCCATGATGTACAACTGAATAGAACTACCAAAGAGAACCAATTTATATAGAGAACATCAAGTACACAGAAGAAAAAGTAATGAACAACAGAAGATAAGAATTATCTCACATTACAGTACATACGTACAAAAGAAAAGTGGAAAGAGAACAAAAGACAAAATGGAAGATCAAATTTAAGAAAGAGAGGGCAAGCCATTGGAGCCTGTAGTCTGAGAGGGCGTACTGATTGAAAGAATGATCGGTACGCTCTCTTGTTGTTGTACAACTATTCAGATGGAACAACTATTCAGAGCCTCATTCGCAAAATATATTTTTTTCCAGTGGAAAACCCTATCGATATCATGTACAATAGGAAAGTAGTACAGATAGAGGAGTTATGAAAATGGATACAAACGAACAGAGACAGGAAAGTCAGCAGAACAGACGGGAAGAAAGACATAAGAGACGGCGGAGAAGCCAGATCATTGCATATACAGTCGTAGGAATCATGATCCTGGTGCTGGCAGCGGGAATTGCTTTTGCTGTAAGCAAGATCACCGGCATGAGCCGTGATCAGCAGGAACAGCAGAATAAGCTGGATGATATTATAGCTTCCGAGGAGACCATCACGGCACCTACTACGGAACCGGTGGAGACCGTACCGGAACTGACAAATGAACAGAAGTTGGATAAGATCATAGATGAAGCCATCATTCAGAACCTGCCCCTGGAGGACAAGGTAGCAGGATTATTTATCACCACGCCGGAATCCATCACCGGTGTATCTGCAGCAGTGCAGGCAGGAGACGGAACCAAGGATGCATTATCCAAATATCCGGTAGGCGGTATCGTCTATGCGGCGAAAAATATTCAGTCCGCAGACCAATTAAAGCAAATGATCGACAATACGAAGCTGTATACCAGCTATCCACTGTTTATTGCGATCGACGGAGAAGGATCCGGAACCGACGCTGTGGCAGCGGCAGGCCTTGGAACGAAGACCGATTCCCCGGAGACCATCGGCGCATCCGGAGATGCCAACAACGCCTATACTGCCGGAACCACAGTGGGCAGTTACCTGGCAGAGCTTGGTTTCAATCTTGATTTTGCTCCTGCGGCAGATCTGAAAGTAGTGGATGGAAATGCGGCAGGCAGCAGCTCCTACGGCACGGATGCGGCAACGGTAGCATCTTTTGTGACCGGCATGCAGACAGGATTGCAGGAACAGAAAGTAACAGCTGCCATCGGACATTTTCCCGGTATCGGCAGTACGACCCAGAGCACGAAGAATGGCATGGCTTCTACGGACAGAAGTGCGGAAGATTTCAGAGCCAATGAATTTGCAGTATTCCAGAGCTGTATTGATTCCGGTGAGACCAAAATGATCACCGTCAGCAATATGGCAGCACCTTCCCTGACAGGAGACAATACTCCTTGCTCCCTGTCCGGTGCGGTGGTAACGGATATTTTACGAAATGAACTGAATTTCCGCGGTGTGATCGTATCCGGTGCCATGAACCAGGCGGCAATCACGAACTATTACGGAGCCGATGAGGCAGCAGTACTGGCACTGCGTGCAGGGTGCGACATGATCTATGCGCCGGAGAACTTCGAGACCGCATACAACGGCGTACTGGAGGCTGTCCAGAACGGAACCATCTCCGAGGAACGCGTGAACGATTCCCTGCGTCGGATCTACCGCATCAAATATGCAGATAAAATCGAGCAATAGAAAAATGCTTATTCATCTTTTTTGTGTTATAATACCTTGAACTCAGAAACATTGTAACAGATTGGAACATTTTATAAAAAGAAAATCATTATTTTTATTAGCAGTATTAACTGTAGCAGCTACATTATTATCTGGTTGTAAAGCATCTGATTCAGTAGATAATTCAGCGGTAAAGAGTGAAGCCACTGAAGCAACAGCCGTTGAATCTGAAGCTACAGAGGAAGCAGGAGTTATAACAGAAACTGTTGAAGAAAATACAACAGAGACAACAGAAGTAGCAGAGACAACAGAAACAAAAGAATTTAAATAAGAAACAACAGAAGTAGCAGAAACAACAGACATAAAAAATGTAGAACCACTATCAGAAAAAGATCTTGCATTTAGTTTCCTGGGGTATGACACTTACAATGAATATGTGGAAGCAGGTAATGATGGAGCAGCATAAATAGACCAAAACAATAACATAATTGCAGTTGTAATAGAACCTATTCCAATTAAGTACTGGTCAGAAAATTAAGCTTATAAGAACTCTATTATTACAGCAATAGGAGAAAGTGAAAAAAGATTTGCACAGCGTTTGAGAAATAACAGTGCACTTTACAAAAAAAGAATAGCAGTGCTATTATTAACATATACTAATTGTGCATTATCCGGATAGTTGTATGAGGTGGTAAATTTCGTAGCGACCACACGCCGATGGTACGACAGGGGAGACCCGAGAGATGCAGGAGCGGCTACGCCTGTCATATAATTATCCGGTTATGTATAATAAAGATTAGAAACTACAACCATCACAACTGTGATGGCTTTTTTATTTATAATAGTATTGATTTCAGGTAGATCATTGTTTATTGCCGTTTCCTTTCCGCAGTTTTTTCGGGAAGAAAATCGCAAGTCCTGCTGTGCCGCAAATCAGAATATAGTAAACGGAAGAAAAAGAAACGGCGAAAACAGTGCACGCCAGCATTGCAGCAATGACCGACAGCAATATGACCGTGTTAAAGGCATTTCTTTTAATGCTTTTCAGCATTTTCAGCCCGGCAGAGGAGATCAGATAGATCACACATACCTGTATTCCGCGGAAAGCACGGGAAACCCATGTAAGGCTTAAGAATTGATCAAAAAACAGTGAGATGCAAAAAATTACGGTAAACGAAGGAATACAAACCGCTACGGTAGCCGCCGCAACACCAAACAGGTCTGCAATTTTGTATCCGATGTATGTGGCGCTGTTGATTGCAACCGGTCCGGGTGTAGACTCGGCAATGGCTACCATATTCAGAAAGTCGTCCTTTTCGATCCACTTCTTGCGCTCTACAAATTCGTTTTCAAGCAGCGCAATCATAGCATATCCGCCGCCGAAGGTAAAGGCACCGATTTTAAGAAAGGTGAGAAACAAAGTCCACTCTTTTCTCATTGCCGCACCGCCTGTCTTTTACGGATAATAAAAAGTATAACGATACCGAGAATAATCAGGCAACCGGACAGCACCTGTGATACACGGATACCCGGAAGGAGATAGCCTTTTTGCCTGAAATGCGGGTAGCATATCAGCATAGCGGTGAGTAAAGCTAAATTCAATGCGGATTCGTAGAAAAAAGTTGCCTGCCGCCATTGGTCGATTTCTTCTATGTAAACGCCGTAAGGAAAAAAGCAGAGCGAAGGATTTGTAATTTGGTTTCCATGTTTCCTCGCTTTTCTCAGTCTACCCGCAGCATACGGTAACCGACGCCGATATGCGTCTGAATGTATTGCGGACTGTCCTTTTGCGGCTCCAGCTTTTTGCGCAGTGTCGCCATAAACACCCGCAGAGAAACAATATCGTTTTCCCAGCTGCGGCCCCAAATCTGCTGTGTGATATAGGTGTGCGTCAGAACCTTTCCGACATTATGGGAGAGCAGACACAAAAGCTTGTATTCGATCGGGGTCAGGTGCAATTCCTCACCGTTTAAATAAGCGCAGCCGGCGGCATAATCAATTTTAAGCTTGCCGTTTTGGAAACGGGTGAGTCGGCGTCGCCGCTTGCCTGAAGAAGCAGCAGCCGTCTTTGCGTGACCCGAAGGCGTGCCAAAAGCTCCTCTACGGAAAAGGGCTTTGTCAGATAGTCGTCCGCCCCGGCATCCAGCGCCGTGATTTTGTCTTTATCCTCGCTGCGCGCACTGATCACAATAATGGGCATATTGGACCATGAGCGGATGCTTTCGATCACCTGTGTGCCGTCGATATCCGGCAGCCCCAGATCCAGCAGAACGATATCCGGGTTATGGGAGGTCGCCTCCATGATCGCACCGTGTCCGTTCTCGGCAGTCAGATAGCGGTAATCGTGCGCCTTTAATGTTGTTACGATCAGATTGCGGACGGGACGGTCGTCCTCCACAACGAGAACAAGGGGTTTATTCATTCAGAGTCACCTCGCTGAGCGGTAAAGTAAAGGTAAATTCACAGCCGTGCGGGACATTGTCGGCAAGCGTCAGCGTTCCGCCGTGTAGCTCTACGATAGATTTACACAGGGTAAGCCCGATCCCGAAGCTTCTGCGGCTGTCTGCGACGGTATTTTTCCCGGTGTAAAACATTTCAAAAATATGCGGTTTCATATCGTCTGCAATTCCGTTTCCGTTATCGGTGACTCGGATCACGGCATCCCCGCCCTGTTTTTCGGCACTTACGCAGATCTCGGAGCCTTGTTCGGTATATTTCAAAGCATTATCAATAAGGTTGACAATGACCTGTACGATAAGCTGTGCGTCCATGCGGGCAAGGATCAGCTCGTCGCACCTTACCGTCACCTTGTGCCCGACGGATTTTTTCTTTAAATGCGAAACGGCTTCATTGATCACTTCGTCTGCAAGCTGGTCGGTAAGCTCCAGCTTCAGGCGTCCGTCATTCAGCCGTGTAACATACAGCAGATTTTCCACCACGCCGATCAGCCATTCGGAATCATCATAGATATCTTTATAGATCTGCTGCTTGGTTGCTTCGTCCAGGCAGTTTCCGTTATGCAAAAGCGTGTCCGCATTACCTGAAACGGAGCAAAGCGGCGTGCGCAGATCGTGTGAGATCGACCGCAAAAGGTCGGCGCGCAGCTGCTCGCTTTTTGCAAGATCTGCCGCCCGTTCCTTTTCGGCGGCGTTGTGAGCATTATCCATTGCCAGCGCACATTCGTTCACAACCGACAGTACGATGCTGCCCTCAAATGAATCGGGCTTTTCGGGTTTCATCGGTATCCCGATTACACCGTATACTCTGCCGCCTGCACGGATCGCAAGATAAAGACATTCGGCTTTTCCAAACTGTGCTGTCTCTGCTCCTGCACGGCGGCCGTTTTGAAGCACCCATTCTGCGGTCTGCCGCTCTGCATCGCTTAGCAGCTTTTCAGCGTGTGTATCCTTTTTTTCGGCATACAGCCGCCCGGACAACATTCCGTTTTCGCCTTTCGTATAGGCAACAATACTGCGGTCAAGCAGCCGCGAGAGCTGCATACAGGTCACGCTTAAAACATCATCGTTGCTTTTTGCTTTTTGCAGCAGACGGTCAGTGTCGAACAGCACCTGCACACGGAACGCGGAGCGAGCCGAGAGCCTTGCATGATCTTTCAGCTTCGAGGCAAGCGTGCCGGTGAGAACGGAAGACGCCAGCATGACTGCAAAGGTAACGGGATAGCCTACGGCATAGGTCTGAAAGGACAACCTGGGTTCGGTAAGGAAAAATCCGAACAATACAACACTTAGAAGTGAGCCTGCCATACTGCAAAGGTATCCTTTGGTCAAAACGGAGATCATCAGCACACCGAGGATATATACCGTAACGATATTGGTATCGGGAAAGCCGAGATGACCGAACAGAAACCCGATCGCCGTGCATACGGCAAGCGTCAGGACGGTTATGGCAATATCCCGCAGCGACGGTATCTCTGCACCTAAGAACAAACGACGTCTGTGCGGCTTTGTGTAGTTCAGCGCATCGGGAATAATATGAATTTCAACATCAGGGGCGGAGGCGATCAGCTTTTCGGTGAGAGTCGGTCTTCCGAACAGCCCTCTGCGTCTGGCACTGCTTTGCCCGATCACGATTTTTGTGACATCGGAAAGCCTGACATATTCCGAGATCTGCAGCGGTACATCCTCGCCGTGCGTCATAATGATCTCGGCGCCGAGCCTTTGCGCGAGCTGTATGTTCTGCGAAAGTCGGGACTGATCCTCATCATTTATGACCGTATCCGTCTGCACATAGATGGCGGTAAATCTTGCATGAAGGACCTTAGCCATCTTTGCGGCGGTGTGTATGATCCTTGCATTGGACGGCGAAGAGGATAGGCAGACAAGGATATGCTCGTCTGCACCGTTTTTTGACTGCTCGGTTTGTGTTCTCATCCGGTTCACCGTCCTTTTGTTTTATTATACATCAAAACTGTGAAATAATCTACCGCACACTAATACTCATCTTCTTTTCCGTCGGAAAGGATAATATCGACTGTTCCATGCGTTTCCTGAAAGCGGCGGATCTCACTTAAAATCTCGCTGTCGGACAGTCCATGCGGCAGCAGGACTTCGGAAGGCTCGCAGGATTCGTTTTCCTTTAACAGTGCCTTTCTGTTTTCTTCAAGAAATCGATCCAGCCTGCTCATAAGATAAAATCCGAAAGCAAATACGGCAAGCAGGCTGACAATCAGCAATAGCTCAGCCATCCTCATTCACCTCTGTTAAATGCGAAAGCACTTTTGCAGTTCTTTGTAAGCACCGAGAACCAAAAGAGTGATCTTGTCCGTAAGAACGGTTTCCGATGAAACTGCCATATTGATTTTTTCGTTCTCCTTGGTCGCCATGATATTGATGCTGTATTTTCTGCGGATATCCAGTTCTCCGACGGTTTTTCCGATCCATCCCTTCGGCACCTCTACCTCAAAAATGGCATGAGCCTCATCGACCTCGATGTAATCCCGTATGTGATCGGCGGTATACCGAATAGCAGCCCAATTTGCTACTTGCTTTTCAGGGTAAATTACTTCGTCCGCTCCGTTACGCAGAAGAAATTTCTCCTGAACATCACGCTCGGCGCGTGACACAACTAATTTTGCGCCGAGTTCCTTCAGTAAAGAAGTAGTCTCCAGCGAATTTTGAAAATTTCCTCCTATGGTGACTATGCACACATCAAAGTTTCCGATTCCGAGCGATTTTAAGAACTCCGTGTTTGTGCTGTCGCCGATCTGTGCATTGGTGACGATCGGCAGAATCTCATTGACCCTTTCTTCGTTGGTGTCTACTGCCATCACCTCATGCCCGAGTTTATTCAGCTGTAAAGCAATATGCCTACCGAATCTGCCGAGACCTATTAACAATATGTTTTTCATAATATAGTAACTCCTTTATCCGACTGTGATTTTTTCGAGCGGCAGTTTTGCTCCGCTCTGATTTTTGTTGGAAATCGCCGCGTAAATCAGGGTAAGTCCGCCGACTCTGCCGAGATACATCAAGACGATCAAAATAAGCTGAGAAAGAACACCGAGCTGCGGTGTGATTCCAAGGGTAAGTCCGACCGTTCCGACAGCGGACGCCGTTTCGTAAAGGCAGGTGCTAAGCGGCAGACCTTCTGCCGTGCTGATAACAATGCCGCCGACAAAAAACAGCAGGAAATACATTACGGCAACGGCTGCGGCGTTTTTCACTGCCGAACCGTCAATGCGCCTGCCGCAGACTTCGGCATCGTCCTTTTTGCGACAGACGGAGAATGCACTCAGAATCAGAACGGCAAGCGTGGTCGTTTTCATACCGCCTGCCGTAGAGCCGGGCGATCCGCCGACAAGCATCAGCAGAATCATAATTGCCTTGGAAGAACCGGTCATAGCGGGAAGATCAGCGGTATTGAAACCGGCGGTTCTCGGTGTGACAGACTGAAAAAGCGACGCAAGAATCCTTTCGCCGAGCGGAAGCCCCGTAAAATCGCAGAAGAAAAAGAATACTGCAGGGGCAATAATGAGGAGCATCGTTGTTACCAATATGACCTTACTTTGCATCCGGTATTTTTTGAAATGCCACTTGTTTGTACAGATATCGTCCCATGTCAAAAAGCCGATACCGCCTACGATGATCAAAAACATAACGGCAATGTTTATCGTCGTATCACCTATGTATCCCGTAAGAGACGGGTATTTGTTTTCTGCGGTGCCGAGTATGTCAAAGCCGGCGTTGCAAAAGGCGGAAATCGAATGAAATGCCGCCATCCAAATTCCCTTAATACCGTAGTTTCCGCAAAATGTCGGCAGCATGACGATCATTCCGATAAGCTCGATCAAAAAAGTTCCCCGTACAATAAAGCGGGTCAGGCGGACAATCCCGCCGACCTTCGGGGCAGAGATGGCATCCTGCATGGTACTGCGCTGCATCAGCGATATTTTTCTGCCGGACAGCATAGCGAAAAATGCCGCAACTGTTACAACACCGAGTCCACCTATCTGGATCAGCAGCAGTATTATCGCCTGCCCAAAAGCGGACCAATAACTGCCCGTATCCTGCACAACCAGCCCCGTAACGCAAACGGCGGAGGTCGATGTGAACAGCGCCTCGTGAAACGGCGTAACAACTCCGGCAGTCGATGAAAACGGCAGCATCAATATCAGCGCTCCAAGCACTATGACGCCGGCAAAGCCCAAAACGATCAGCTTAAAGGATGACAGCCGCTTTTTTCTATGTGTAATTTCAGGCATATATACTTCTCCTGTTTCTGCTTGTTTACATAGAGTATACCGTGAAACATAAAAAAACGGTGTAATGATCCGGTGTGCCGTATTAAGATTGCATTAAGACGCTCATTCTTTGAAAAAACAGTGCAGAGTATAGCAAAAAGGCACAGACAAAGGCGGATCGTTTGTAACCGTTGTGCGGCTTGAAACAAAGCTCAGAGCCACTCTCACAGAACAGCAAAAGGCTCTGTTCGAACAAATTAAAAAAACGGATGCAGAAATTACGACCGGCATGAAAAGTGAGGAGATAAAATTTTTAGCGCATTGCCATGTATAGTTTTTCCTTTCAACTGTTCGCATTACCGCAATAATGTCAAGGAAAAATGCACGCCACACAGAATTCGCGAAGCGGTGCTTGACGAAATTCTTCTGGAGGAGCTTCGCCGTATTACTTACACGGCAAGAACAAAGGAACGGCAGTTTGCGGAATTCATCAACAAAGTAAGCTCCACGGAAAATCGACGGGAACTTAATGCCAATCAGCGCCCATGCACGGACAGATGCAGGCGTTCTGGAGCGCAGACAAGCGGAAACGAAGTGGAGCGGTCGAGAACAGGACGGCGTAGCGTCCGAGTGCCACGGCGCATATTTCGGAAATAATTAGAGGGGAGCTAGCATTGCCTCCCCTCTTCTGTATCTGTATCTACTCTCGAAAGTATCCTTCGCTTTCAAAGAATTTTCGGAGTTTTTTTCCTAGTACTTTTCCAGTTTGTTCTTGCGAATACATGTCATAATGTTTCGTTATCGCCTGCTTAACAGTCTGAAAGTTAAAAGCACTCACAAAATGAGAAAAACGTATGCTTCCAGACTAAACGCCTGTGGCATTCCGCCGTACTATATCAGGGAATCCCTCGGACACAGTAATCTGAACACAACTTTGGGATATATTTACAATCCACTCACAACAGAGGAGACACAGAATTTATTAGAAAAAGCATTATAGCCGATACAATAAATCGACTGGGTGCAGGTGGGTGCAGGTCTGCAACCACATAAAAAAGCGGAAACCCTGTAAAATCAAGGCTTCCGCTACAAATAAAAGAAGCGCGAGACGGCGCACGAGGTCCGGGGGACCTCGGACTGCGCGGACCGGAGCGGAGCGTAGATATCGAACTTTCGAGCCCTGCCAGGGCTCGAAAAAAAGAACGATACCGATTTGGTATCGTTCTTTTTTCCAAGCGCGAGACGGGGATCGAAGCCTTTTCCCCCGTTGCAAGGGTTTTCCAACGGCTTGCCCGTGGAAACCTTGCAACGGGGAGAGGTCGATCTGTCCGCTTCACTGGCTATTATGTTTCTCTCCTGCCAAAAGTTGGGGAGCCGCCGCAGGCGGCAGTATTACCCCCAACTTTTGAGACATGAGACATTGTACCATAACCCCCTTATATTGTCTATGTTTCTTCATGTCTCACTTGTTTTGTAACTTTTGAGACATGAGACATAAGGGGTTTATATATGGGAAAAAGGAAAACAGATATTGATAATGTACAAAAATTAAGACGTTGGCAGATTACCATTAACAATCCTATTGATAAGGGTTGGACGCACGAATCTTTGAAGAGTGTACTTCAAGAAATGAGTGTTGTTTACTGGTGTATGGCTGATGAACAAGCTTCTACTTTTCATACGCATATCTATGTTGTATTCAAAAATCAAGTTCGATTAGAAACCATGTGCAATAAGTTTAAAGGTGGTCATTTTGATGTTTGTGAGGGTAATTCTCGGCAAAATCGTGATTATGTTTTCAAAGAGGGGAAGTGGTTGGATTCTGAAAAAGGAACTACTAATTTCCGTGATTCACATGAGGAATGGGGTGTTTTACCGGAAGAAAGTCAAGGCAGACGGGCGGATATGGCAGAGTTGTATGATCTCATAAAACAAGGGTGTTCTAACTATGAGATTCTTGAAACAAATCCCCGTTTTATTCTTCACATGGATAAGGTAGAACGGGCAAGACAGACTGTTAGGGAAGAAAAGTTTAAGGAATTATGGCGGTGGGTTGAAACTACTTATATTTGGGGAACTACCGGAGCAGGTAAAACCCGTAGTGTTATGGATGAATATGGTTATAGTAATGTTTATCGGGTTACTGATTATGAACATCCTTTTGATTCCTATAAAGGTCAAGATGTTCTTGTGTTTGAAGAGTTCCGCAGCAGTCTCCGTATAGATGATATGTTGAAATATTTAGACGGTTATCCGTTAGAACTTCCTGCACGATATATGAACCGTGTTGCATGCTTTACAAAAATATTCATTATATCAAACATTGATATACGTAACCAGTATCCAAATATACAGAAAGAGGAAAAGGAGACCTGGAATGCTTTTTTACGGAGAATAAAAACCGTGAAAGTATACATAAATGATACTGTTCGTGAAATGCCCTTAGATACATATTTGAAATATGAGTATCCTTTTTTAATAAACACTCCTTTTGATAGTGAGGTGGTGCAATGAAAAATTGTGATTTGTTTGTATGTCGATATGTGGATTCTTGTATTGTGGGTGTTAGCTGTGAAAATGGTATGTATCCGGTATGTAAGTTTCAATTATGTCATGTGTGCTGTTTTAAAGATAAGTGCAAGAAAAAAGAAAATATTTTATTACAGAAAGAGGGAAAATGATTATGTTTAATTGTGATAGCTATACTGGTGTAACTTGTGTTGATGGTGGTTGTCCGGATGCTCTTGCGGAAGAATACTCTGATTATGGTTATACTCATACAGATTGTTCCGAGTGTGCTTATTATAGAGGATGCAAGGATTGTTATTTTAATCGTGAATCACGTTGTGCTGTATATGATAAGGATATTCAGTGGGTATTGACGATTGAAGAGAAGAAACTGCTTGAAAGTGTATATTCAAAAGAAAGTGAGGAATTTTATGAGTTATTTTGAGTATTATAACGATTTAGATTCACACCCGTTTTCAGGACTGTTGAAGCTGTCAATACCGTTTAATGTAAAGGTAAAAAATGATGAATATATAGAAAGATTTTTTAATGGTACACCAAATTATGGACAAGTAAAAGATGTTACTATTGGTAAGGTTTATACAATTTATGCAGTAGAGGGATATGGAGATGTTGCGGACTTTATTTTTATTAATGATGTTGGTATAGAGACAAGATTGGGAAGTTTCTTTTTTGAAGATGTTGTAAAGGACTGTTGATTTTCAACAGTTCTTTTTTTATGAAAGTGTATTTTCAAGACTTTGTGCATAGTGTATATATATTTAAGTACACTTTGTGCATAGTGCGAATATACACCATGTGCATAGTGTGCTATCATATAAGAGTAAGGAAGATTGAAAGTGCACAATCAATCAGAATCAAGGGTTAAGGAAAGAGGTAAATAATATGGATATTTTTATTAAGGAGTACAACGCAAAAGTTAAGACTTTAGAGTTTGTTAAGAAAGCGTATGGAAAATGTAATTTTGGTTCGGTTGATTCAAGTTATCAGTATTTACTGGGTTATGCAAATGCTTTATATGATTGTGGTCTGATTACTTCTATTGATTTGCAAAAAGCTTTTGATATAACGGAAAAGTTGTTTGAAGAATTTAAGTAATTGATGTAGCTGTCCTATCGGCTTGACGGGGATTAAAAAGGAGAAAGAGACTATGAAAGAATTAGTAAAAATCAGTCGTGTAAGTGGTATGTTAGAAAAAATGTATCGGCAGCTTAATCAAGATAAATTCAACGGAGAACTTGAAGATCCTATTATTACAATTCAATCTACACCGAGGGCATACGGACATGTTACTTGTGGTAAGGTATGGAAAAGCAAGGACGTTGCACGATATGAGTTAAATATAGGCGCAGGCACTTTAGATAGACCTATTGAAAATGTAGTTTCAACATTATTGCATGAAATGGTACATATCTATCATTTGATGAATAATATACAAGATTGTTCCCGTGGTGGTACATATCACAACCGGAAATTCAAAGAAAAAGCAGAAAGTGTTGGATTGATTATAAATAAAGATTCCCGTATTGGTTGGAGCCTTACAGAACCCAGTGAAGAATTGATTGAATATATCATTTCACAAGGTTGGACGGATATATTAATTAACAGACAAGAAAGTATAAGGATAGGTGGTGTATCCGGTGGCAGTAGTGGTGATTCTTCTGGAAATAAACCACCCAAAAAGCCTAGTTCTACAAGAAAATATATTTGTCCATGTTGTGGTAACTCTGTAAGAGCCACAAAAGAAATTAATATAGTATGCGGTGATTGTATGAAACAAATGGTAAAGGAAGAGTAAAACAAGCTCTTCCTTTTTTATGTGGTTTTGTCGTAGTATTGTGTCAAGTAAAATACTCTTTTTCGTGCACTTCGGAAAAGGAAGATTTTACTTGACGCAATACTTCCCCCGTATTTTTGTACTCTTCAAACTGGTGTTCGTGGGGTCTGATAGACGCACTTCTATCAGATCCCCTTGGTTACCCCGTGTGTCGGTCATTGAGATAATGTTGCTTCATTTTGCCAGTGCACCCATTCAAGCTATCTCTGTCTAGGTCACCCAGTATTGTATATTATTTCCAGTATACTTCCGGTTTCTGCCCTTGAACAAAAATTGTATCTCGAGTGAAGCGGTACGTTGCTAAATATATTCTTTGCAATCCTATGATTGTAAAGAATATATTTAGAACGTGCTGAGCGAGGGTTGCCACGGAGAGAAAAATTATACCCCCTCTCAATGAGTTTGAGAGGGGGTATAGGGGTGAGTTAGAATCATAATAAGTTAAGAGTTGTAGCCATCATAATAATACCGATACCTATAACGGAACCTATAATGCTACAAGTAAGTCCTGCGATTGCTGTACCATGCGCTCTATCTTTCTGACACATGGCTATTGTTGCGAATATTATTCCTAGTATTCCCAGTACAATAGGAATGCCACCTACTACACATGACGAAAGCAAACTAATAATTCCCAGTATCATAGATGTTATTCCAAAACCACTTTGTTTCATTATCGTTCCCTCTTAATTATTGATGTTTATAGAGTTGTTTGTTCCTTTTTGTGTGATATTGCCTATTTGAATGGTTTTTCCACTCATTTTCATATCGTCATATATTAAGTGTTTTATATATTCTGTAATAGAATCGTATCCTACTTCTTTTGCTCTATTTGCAATGAGTTCTTTGTCACCCTTTTTAACATTGAGTGCTATTCTATCGTAATTATCTTTTGCAAAACTCTGGTCGTATTTCTTTTTATCGAATGCCATATTATTCTCCTATTGTTAACATTGTGCATAGTGTTGAATAATATATAAATATCTTTGTGCATAGTGTATATTGTAACTATGTGCATAGTGTGATATTCTATTATCAACAAATGAGATGCAATTCTTGTTTGGGTTAAACTTCTCGGCTATTCGGCTGTATGGTCGAATAGCTGAGCAAGAGGTTGATAGAAAGATTATTTCAAATATTTGTATATTTGTCAATATCAATCCCCACTTCTTCCTTACGGCATGGGTTTTGGCATTTAAAAAAAATGACTAGCCTACCAACGATCATTTTTCCCATTGCCCCCCGGATATAAAGCTTAGTGCTTTTATCATAGACACTATAAATGCGATTGTGAAAAGAAAGAGAGGAAAAAGAATATGCAGAAAGAAAAAGTCGCATTAACACTGGTAGGTATTAAACGTTTCGTGAGTAAGAAAGGCAATAATGTTTGTCTTTTATCCGTAAGCAGACCGTATACACCGGAAGAGAATGATATGGGTTCTTTCGGTGCGCAGATTCGTGAAGAGTTCGTACCGCAGGATCAGATCAATGATTTTGGTGCTGATGATATTGGCAAGATCGTTGAGTTTGAGTATGGTTTCAACTATTACGGTAGACCGGAAATTACTCGTATCTCGGTTAAATAACCGTTTGCATGGAAACTGTAAGCGGGGGTAATGCTTCTGTAATTTCACTGGATAGTGAAAGTGAAGTGGTTATTGATACTGCTTTAAATGAATTAGAAACAGTAAGTGGTAATGATGCCGCAACAGGTTCTAATGAGTATACAGAGGTAGTACAAGTTGATCTTAGTTCCTTGGAAACTGAATTAGTGGGGGTAAATGAAAAGCTTGCTTTGCTGATAACTCTTATCTGCGTCTGTATTATTTGGACTGTGGTTAAGAATGTCAATAAATTCTTTGACTGGTTTTTTTAGTTAGAGAAAATACATGAGAAAGGAGAATGCGCTTATGCCTAGTTTAATGGTGTTTGCAGGTGCCGAGGCATCTACCCCCGTTCTTTCTGGTGTGGTTACTGCTGCTATGTTGAACGGTGTGTTCAATGAGATTGTCGGCTTACTGCCCGTTATCGTTCCCGTATCTGTTGGCTTTATCGCAATTCGTAAAGGACTTGGCTTTTTGTTCAGTTCTCTGCGTGCCGCTTAAAGCAAGGGTTCAAGTTCGTAATAGAGTGGGAATTTCCCACTCTATTTTTTTACAAAAAAATCGTGCATTGAAAGTGCATTTTCAAGAAAAGGAGATTTTTACAATGGGTCTTATTTTAGGTGTTTGCTTTATGGTTATTTGCTTCATGTATTATGCTACTTGCAAAAAAATGAGTGCAGAAATTAATGATTTAAGAAAGAAGGCTGATGACTACTATGATGCTATATGTCTACTCAAAGAAGAATGTAATCCGGTTGGACAATCGGTTCAGCAGGATGCTTTGGATAATGTTGATAACATTGAAGCGTAGTCCGGTTATCCGTTTCCTTGATAATTTTATGGTTGCGTTGTTGGGTACTTCTTTAGGAATGGCTGTTATGTTTGCCATTGTTTTATTTTCTTTTTGGCTTAACTAAAGTTAAGCAGTTGTTGAGAGGAGAAAGCAAGTGTTTAGTAAGATTAAGAGTTTATGTAAGAAATTTTATAAATCGAGAAAGTCAGTTGCATCATTTGTTCTTGCTATGATGCTTGCTTTCTCTGCTTTTATGAGTACTGGGATAAAGTCCGAAGCTGTTAAATATACAACAGCAAAATTTTATTTCAATCTTTCAACAATAAGTGGTGTTGATCTTAGTGATCATAAATATTTTTATGTTTTTAAATCTACTGGGTCAGTTACTACTTTAAGTCAAAAGTCAATCGATTATTATGAAAGTGATACTTCTAGTGTTAAAACGACTAAACTTATATATGGTTTTGAGTGTTCTAATGGTAAATTAGTTAATGCTTCATATAAGTATGTTGCTGCATTTAGTAAATATCCTTTGTTTTTGAATGATACTGATTCCCGGCATCCTTATATGATTGCTGATAATCGTATTGTTCTTGGTACTGCTGATAGTTCTCAGTATGGTTCTTTTTATTTATTTGTTTCAAATGATGGTCTCACTTGGGTTCGGGCATTTACGGCTAATGCGGCTCCTTATTTGAGTTATAGATCATATGGTCTTTGCTCATTTGATCCTCGTTATTGGTATGTAATGTCCTCTCATCCTATTAGACAAATATACACCGGTGAAGTTGGATATGTAAAGAATTTAACAGAAGCAGAAATAGCTGATCGTAAAAATATCTCTTATGATACTTCAGGTGGTACAGACACCGGTGGAAATATTACTGGTGGTGATTCCGGTGTTACTGGTGGTTCCGGTTCCTCTGGTTCCGGTTCTTCCGGTTCAAATACCGAGGAAGAAAAAGGATTCTTTGCATCCGTAAAAGAAAGTTTATCTAATATCCTTACGAATATCAAAGAGCTTCCTAGTGCCGTTGTTAATGTTCCCACAACTATGATTAACTTTTGGAAGAATTTTATAGGTAGTCATAGTATTGGAGATATTATTACGGCTATCATGGATGCTCCGAGTAATATTTTTAACGCATGGAAGAGTTTTTTCGGAAGTCATACATTTCTTGAATTGCTTAATGCTGTTAAAAATGTTCCTGCTACTGTATCGAGTTGGTGGAAAGATAATCTTCCTAGTGTGATACAAGCTATAAAAGATGTGCCTTTAATGGTCTCCGGTTGGTGGTCTGATCATTTACCGGAAATATTGCAGGCTATTGTTGATACTCCTACTACTGTGTGGAATTGGTGGAAAGAGCAGTTACCGGATGTTGTGAATGCGATTATTGAATCACCCAAAACTGTTTTGTCTTTTTGGAAAGATTTCTTCAATGAGCATTCATTTTCCGATATTTTACAAGCTATTGCGGATGCTCCGAAAGACATTTTGAAGTTTTGGGAAAATCTATTTGGTTCTGATTCTATTAAGGATATTTTTAAAGATCTGTTAGATGTTCCCAGTAACTTATTGAATTTTTGGGATGATACGATAGTGGGGTTTATTGAAAGTGTAGAATCAAAATTTACATTTATTGAAGAGAGTAAGTCCAACATACAACTTATAATAGATCGGCTTACTAGTATGTCAAATCCTAAACCGCCCGTGATTACTTTACCGTTTTCAAAGACTGTTATGTCTAAATATGGTGTTGGTGATATAGAAATGACATTTGAATGGCTTGCTCCGTATCATGAATTATTAATGAGTGTTGAATCTGCATGTTTGTATGTTGCATTTTGTGTAAGACAGTTCTTTGATGTAAAGAATATGCTCAATGCTACTAGTGGTGCTACTAATGTTCTGACACGTTTGTAAGGTGGTGAAATTATGTTATTGATATTTGGTAATTCCATAATTGCTTTTATATTAAGTACGTTATCGCAGTTAGCTGATTCGTTACAATCCGTTGTGCCTGGTATGTCTCTTGTTAGTTCATTCTTGGACTATGTAGCAATGGCGGCTTATTTTGTACCTATTGATACAATAGTTATTTTGTTTTCATGTATTGTTTTAAGAGAAGTATTTAAAATAGGTCTTGCATTCATGAAAATGTTGTTTAATTTTATTCCGTTTATGTAAGGAGGTGTCTATATGCAAATATTGTTAGGCTTTTTTCAAGTTTTTAAATATCCCATATATTTTTTATGTGGTCTTATTTTAGTGTGGTTTGTCAGTTTTGCTTATTTTTTTATAAAGGAATATGCGCAGGGCAGACGGTTGAAAAGAGGACTTCATAAACCCGTACCTCAAAGTAATTTACTTGTAAAAATATTTTATGAAGCTCCTCGGATGTATGTAGCTGATATATATGACCGTGATCCCGATTATTTCAAATATCAAGGTTTGGTTATTTATACCGGACGTCAAGGACAAGGTAAGACGGTTGCCATGGTTAGGGATATTATGATGATGCAGAAAGAGTATCCCCGTGCAAAGTGTATCACTAATTTATCCTATGAGTACGAAGATGGTGCTTTGACGAACTGGCGGCAACTTATAGATTATAAGAATGGTATATATGGTGTGATTGTTGGCTTGGATGAAATTCAAAACTGGTTTTCCAGTAAGCAATCAAAAGATTTCCCACCGGAAATGTTTGAAGTTGTTACGCAGAATCGTAAGAACAGACGTATTATCATGGCTACTACACAGAATTTTTATCAACCTGCAAAAGACATTCGTGCACAATGTACAGAGGTTCGTAAGTGCATGACTTTGTTAGGGGTCTTTACTATTGTTCACGCAGTCAGACCTATTCTTGATTCTAATGGAGAGGTTCAACAGTGGAAACATATTCGGTTTTACTGTTTTGTGCATGATAAAGAAATTCGTGATTCTTATGATACGTATAAAGTCATTGAATCACTTATGAAAAGTGGCTTTTATAATCGTAATGAAAAAGACGGGGACACAAATATTTATGTAATACCAGATAAGAAAAAGCGAAGGAAGTGGTAGAGTATGACGGAAAAGGAATGGTTAGATATTGGCTATGACAAAAATATTATTGATGTGCAGGCTTATGATGAAATTACATTTTATGATGTTTATAAGCAATGGTTTTTGATGAAATTAAAACGTATCAAGGAGCAGTCTTGTGACCGCATAGAAGTTACTTTTAATAAGTATTATGCAAATGATCCTATTATTGAAAAGTACATTTCAAAAATATCAACAACTAATATTATTGATTTTTTGACTTCTTGTGTTATTAAATATGGTGATATTAATTATAAGGAGTTTGGTCGCATAATGCAGATTATCAATAACGTATTGGTGTATGCTAAAGATTTACATTTAGGCGGTGCGCAATTATATGACTGGGAGAAAATTAAGCGTTATGTTCCTCTTGATAGCTTGGAATCGTCCGCATATAAGGAGTTTTGTGTTCCTTTGTCTGCTATTCATAAGGTTTTCGATTCCGTTGTGAATAAGAAAATTTATTATGAAAAACAGTCTGCTTGTCTTTGTTTGTGTATGAACTTTTATTTGGGTTTACGTATTGGAGAACTTGCAAGCCTTACATTTAATGACTTTGATTTTGATGCAGGAGTAGTCCGAATTTATAAAACGGAATGCAAATTTTATAATCGTACTGAGGATGGCTCTCGGCTTGGTGCAATGGTGTATAATGTTGTTGAGGATACGAAAACTATATATAGTGTTCGTGAAATTCCTATTGTTCCGGAAGTAAAAGCCTTTTATGAAAAGATTGCAGCACACCATAAGATATGTAAATATAAATCACCTTATCTTGCTTATGATGGAAAAGATACTATTTTGGTGCGGTCACTGGATAGAACTTTGCGGAAACTTTGCAGACTTTGTGAAGTGGACTATTTCAATAGTCATAAAATACGAAAAACATTTGCCAGTACGCTTCATGATAATGGTGTTCCTACCCGTGTTATTTCAGATCTCATGGGGCATAGTTTGTTGTCGACTACGGAGAACTGTTATATATTGTCTCGGTCTGACAACTATGTAAATGTATATAAATATTTGCAAGATGGCTTGAAGTATGTGAGTTAATATAGTAAGATATATCTGATACTGTTGTTAGACATATAAGAAAAAATCCGCCTGAATTTCAGACGGATAAGGGTTAAGGAAAGCGCGAGACGGGGATCGAACCCGCGACCCCCTCCTTGGCAAGGAGGTGCTCCACCGCTGAGCCACTCGCGCATGTCTTACAGACAAGTTATAATATACTATAAGGTGTTCTAAATGTCAACAGAAAAAGTGTGCATCTTTTTGAATAATTGCATATACAATTCATAAAATAATTAAATGACAGAAGCAGTGCTATAAGGGAAATGCTTAGTGCAGCAGTTTCTTCCGTAGCCATCCGGAGAATTTTTGTTCCACAACGATCCAGGACAGGTAAGCCAACCCGATACTCAGCGCCACACTTAAGATCACTCCGATGACAGACATTACAGAGAGGGTGGAGAAGTCAAACACCGCCCGGTCTAAGAACATTACCGGATAGTAATGCACCAGATACAGGGAATAACTGATATTTCCCATAAGGATGAAAAAGCGGGGCAGAGAGAGCTTCAGTCCGGCCAGGAAAGCTAAAACCAACAGTACAAGTGCCGGAAGTCCCCACAGCGGAAGCCTGCGGAAACCGAGCACATTGATCCTGGGGGTGAAAAATGCCAGCAGACAAAAAATCACCGGAATGCCTACCGCAGACAGCACACTTACAGCCATAGGAAACGGATGCTCCAAATGCCTGTGATATAAAAAACGCAGCAGATAATAGGCGAGGATTCCGAAAATGAATTCCAGCATGACAGGATCACCGTAAAACATAAGAACAGGAGAAAACATCCTGCCTATCGGAGACTGCCAGGAGGAGATCAATGGAGCGCATATCTGAACTGCCCCTACCAGAACTGCCAGGAATGCACTGCAGATCAGGCCGCGGTATTTCATGCTGATATGAAAGGCAATGAAAAATAACAGATAGAACAGCATTTCACAGTTGATAGTCCATCCGATCCGCACCAGAGGCTGGATAATTCCACCACCGATATCAAAAGGAACAAACAGCAGGCTCTTGACCAGGTAGGAAAGATTGTGCCTGGTCTGCTGGAACAGGGACGGGAATAAAAGCAGCATTGCGTAAGTGCCGAATGTCATCAGATAATACAGCGGCAGAATCCGGATCAGCCGTTTCCGGAAGAAGTATTTTGTACTTTTTTCTGTGGTGAACATGATCATAAACCCGCTGATGCAGAAAAATATGTCTACCCCGAATGCACCGAAATTTAAGAAGCGAACATGCTGGAATACTACAAAAAGAGCAGCCAGACCGCGTAAAGCCTGGATGCTGTCAAAATGCAGATCTTGAAATCTCTTGTTTCTTGCGATAGTTTCCATAAAAATCATACCTTTTTCCTGCTTATTTCCGACACATATTCTCATTCTAACATTTTTTTAAAAAATAGGGAAACATTTTATCTATTCCGTAAAATAACTTGCGCACCGGGGTATAAAATAATACAATGATAAGGAGTAAAGCATTGGGGAATTGACAGGATGGAACAAATATGAGTGTAGACAGACAGCAGATGTTAGAGACAGCAGAACGGTTAAACCAACAGATGGCAGATGGGATCCCATATACTTGGGAGACACTGGAACAGGCATTGTCCTTTGTGACGGAGAAGAGGGATAGGGGAATCCATGGAAGGATCTGTTATTTTGCAGCATTTTATCATCTGGATACAGGGGATCAGGAACAGTGTCTGAAGTATCTGGACGAAAGCGTGAGATGCCTGCTGGGAACGGATCAGGAGATTCACGTAGCCAGGGTCTATAATATGATCGGTATCGTGGCACATATGCAGAACAATCTGTCTCTGGCCATGGAACAGTATGGCAGGGCATTGGATTATACAGCGAAATACAATGATAAGATGGTACATAGTATAGTATTAAGTAATATGGCGGATGCATATTATCTTATCGGAGTCTATGACAGAGCCGTGCAATGTTATAGGGAATGCATCCGTGAATTTGAAAAAGCAGGTGATGACAGCATTTACAGCCGGATCAATTTCCGGAAAATGCTGTCAGAGTATGGCTGTTGTCTTCTGCATCTGGATATGGATCAGGAGGCAATGGAGGTATACCGCAAACTGGAAGAAACCGGAAAAAGCGAAGAGATCATTCGGGAAACGAGACTTGCGGCGAATGTGTTTTTCACGTATCTGGCAGAAAGTGAAGGACACCGGGAAAAAGCGGCAGACCATGTAAGACAGGCTGTGATGGCATTGGAAGATATGCGTCAGGTATCTTCCGAATATGACAGTATTCAGAATCTTCTCCAATACGTGGAAAAGACCGGTAATATAGAATTGCTGCAGGAGATATTGGATTGTCTGGAGCCTAAGGCGGCGATCGAGCAGAATAGGAGCCTGCTGCTACAGCTTTTAATGTTGCGGCTGCGTTATTGCAGTGCACAGATGTCTATAGAGGAATTCCGTCAGGCTACAGAGACTTTTTTTCACATCAAGGAAAGCAGCGAAATGATCGAGAGCAATCAGGTCATGTATATGCTGGAGCTGCGTAAGCGCCTGCAGGCGGTGGAAGAGGAGCAGCGGGAGCAGACGAAGAAGAGAAACAAATTATTGTATCAGTCAGAGCATGACGAATTGACAGGACTGTACAACAAGAGAAGTCTGAACCGTTATCTAGAGGATGTCTTTGAAGCCTGCAAATTAAATGAGAAAGAACTGGGAATTCTATTTTTGGATATTGATTATTTTAAACAACTAAACGACCGGTACGGGCATGGAAAAGGGGATGAAGGAATCTGTGCAGTGGCAGATACGTTGAAAAAAATATTCCCGGAAGACTATGTGGCGCGTTACGGTGGGGATGAATTCCTCGTAGTGATGACAGGGCGTGATCTGACCTATGCAATGGAACATGCGGAATCGTTGTGTGCCGGTATCCGGGAATACAAAATTCCCAATGAAGATTCCGAATTGGAACCGTGGCTTACGATTTCTGTAGGTGGTGTCTGTGCTATTCCGAGGGAACCAAACCGAGTGTGGGATTTCCTGTCTGCAGCGGACAATACATTGTATGAACAGAAGAAAGAACAAAAGGGGAAAGTTCGTTTTTATCAGGGAGAGGGAAAATATTTATAAGAAACATTTATAGAAATGATCAAAAAGGAATTTAATAGCAATGGAGAATAAACAATACACGACCCGCGAACTGTTTCGCAGATTTGCACCTTATTTTAAAAAATATCGTTTTACCCTGTGTATGGATCTGTTCTGTGCGGCGTTAACTACGGTCTGCGAACTGGTATTGCCGTTAATTATGCGTTATATTACCAATGAGGGGCTGCGGGATCTGGCTGCCCTGTCGGTGAAGACCATATTTACGCTTGGCATTTTGTATTTCGGACTTCGTATCGTGGACTGCATCGCCGGCTACTATATGTCCGATATGGGACACGTCATGGGAGCGAAGATCGAGACGGACATGCGCAGAGATGCGTACAATCATTTGCAGAAGCTGTCCAATACCTACTATAACAATACCAAGGTCGGTCAGATCATGGGGCGGATCACCAATGACTTATTCGATGTGACGGAATTCGCCCATCATTGCCCGGAGGAATTTTTCATCGCCGGGATCAAGACGGTGATCTCTTTTGTCATTCTGGCAAATATCAATCTGCCGCTGACTTTGATGATCTTCTTATGTGTACCGCTTATGTGCGGCGTGTGCATGATCCTGAATTTCCGGATGCGGAGCGCTTTCCGTAAGCAGCGCAATCAGATCGGCGAACTGAATGCCCGGATCGAGGACAGCCTCTTAGGACATAAGGTCGTTAAGGCATTTACCAATGAAGAAGTGGAGAATGAAAAGTTCGAGAAGGACAACGGTACCTTTCTGGATATTAAGAAGCTGACCTACCGCTACATGGCAGCATTTAATACCACAGTCAAGCTGTTCGACGGACTGATGTATCTGGTAGTCCTGGTGGCAGGCGGTATCTTCATGGTAAGAGGTAAGATAGCCGCAGGTGATCTGGTGGCATATATGCTGTATGTGTCCACACTGATCGCAACGATCCGTCGTATCATCGAATTCGCCGAGCAGTTCCAGAGGGGTATGACCGGCATCGAGCGTTTTCTACAGATCGTGGATGCGGATATCGAGATCTTTGACGAACCGGATGCGGTCGAATTGAAAGACCCGAAGGGAGAGATCTCTTTTGAAAAAGTAAGCTTTGAATATCCGGATGATCACAATAAGGTATTTACGAATCTGAACCTGCAGATCCATGCGGGGGAAAAGGTGGCGATCGTCGGACCCTCCGGTGGAGGAAAGACGACATTGTGCAATCTGATCCCCAGATTCTATGATGTCTCGGAAGGAAAGATCCTGCTGGATGGCCAGGATATCAAGCATTTTACGTTAAAGAGCCTGCGGGGCAATATCGGTATCGTGCAGCAGGATGTGTATCTGTTCTCCGGTACGATCTATGAAAATATCTCCTATGGACGTCCGGGAGCTTCCAAAGAAGACGTGGTCGAGGCGGCAAAACGCGCCGGAGCCCATGACTTTATCATGGAACTGAAGGACGGCTATGATACTTATGTGGGAGAGCGGGGCGTGAAGCTGTCCGGTGGACAGAAGCAGCGGATCAGCATCGCCAGAGTATTTCTGAAGAATCCGCCCATTATCATACTGGATGAGGCTACTTCTGCACTGGATAATGAGAGTGAATTTGCGGTGGCGAAGTCCTTAGGAGAGCTGTCGGAGGGACGCACGACCCTGACCATAGCCCACAGACTATCCAGTATCCGCAATTCGGACCGGATCCTGGTGCTGACGGACGATGGTATCGTGGAGGAAGGCGATCACGACCAGCTCATGGAGCAGAAGGGAATTTATTATCAGTTCTACGAAACAGCCAATGCTTTAAAATAACATTACAAAAACGGAGGTAGAGCTATGAAACTTGTGTTTGTGGGGGCAGACCATGAAGTAACCGGAAGCTGTCATTATCTGGAGGTTGCCGGGAAACATATTTTAGTGGACTACGGTATGGAGCAGGGTGTCAATGTATTTGAAAATGTGCCGCTGCCGGTGGCGGAATCCATGATCGATTATGTATTCCTGACTCATGCTCATGTGGATCATTCGGGCCTTCTGCCGCTTCTGTACGCCAGGGGATTCAGAGGACAGATCTATTCTACGGATGCTACAGCAGATCTGTGCAGCATTATGCTGCGTGACTGTGCACATATCCAGAGTGCCGAAGCGGAATGGAAGAATCGTAAGGCAAAACGTTCTGCGAATAATGCAGTGGTGGAGCCACTGTATACCATGGAGGATGCGGATGGTGTGATCCGCCGGTTCGTTCCCTGCCATTACAATACGATCGTGGAAGTATGCGAGGGAGTAAAAATCCGTTTTACGGATATCGGACATCTGCTGGGCTCTGCCAGCATCGAAGTCTGGCTGACGGAGGACGGCAATACGAAAAAAATCGTATTTTCCGGCGATATCGGCAACAAGCACCAGCCGTTACTTAAGGATCCGACACCTACGAAGGAAGCGGATTATGTCGTGATGGAGTCTACCTACGGTGACAGACTACATCCGAAGGATAAGCTGGATTATGTGGCAGAACTGACCAAGGTGCTGCAGGAGACCTTAGACCGGGGCGGTAACGTGGTGATCCCGTCTTTTGCTGTGGGCCGTACCCAGGAGATTTTGTATTTCCTGCGGAAGATCAAGGTAGGGCGCCTGGTAAAGGGTCATGAAGATTTCCCGGTGTATGTGGACAGTCCCATGGCGGTAGAGGCTACCGGTATATTCCAGGAGAACAGGTGGGAATGCTTCGATGATGAGGCGATGGAATTCGTAAAAGAGGGCATTAATCCCATTGCTTTTTCAGGATTAAAGCTGTCTATCACCAGTGAGGAATCCAAAGCCATCAACTTTGACGAGACACCTAAGGTCATTATCTCCGCATCCGGTATGTGTGATGCAGGACGTATCCGGCATCATCTGAAGCATAATCTGTGGAGACCGGAGTGTACGATCCTGTTCGTCGGCTATCAGTCGGTGGGAACACTGGGCCGGGCACTGGTAGAGGGGGCTGATGAGGTGAAGCTGTTCGGTGAGACGGTTTCAGTGCGCGCCGAGATCCGGAAAATGACGGGACTGAGCGGTCATGCGGATAAGGAAGGTCTGATCGACTGGATCCAGGCCTTTGAGGAAAAGCCGAAGAAGGTGTTCGTGGTACATGGAGAGGACAGCGTATGTACCGGATTTGCCGAATGCCTGAAGATGGAGTATGGGCAGAGAGCCTATGCTCCTTACAGCGGTACAGAGTTCGATCTTGCAGGCAATAAGTTCACTTATGAGGCAGCACCTGTTGCTGTGCAGAAAAAGACGAAGCCTGCTACCGGAGTCTTCGAACGACTGCTTGCCTCTGCGAGACGCTTACTGGCACTGGTTACGAAGAGCGAGGGTGTCATGACCAACAAGGATATGGCGAAGTTCGCGGACCAGATCAATTCCCTGTGCGACAAGTGGGAAATATAAACTTTCCCATAGAAGGCATGAAGGCCTGCTTGCAGGCAAGACGTGCCTTCTATGAGGAAAGTAAACAACCCTGAGTAAGTAGGGCGATAGCCCGGATTACGAAGGGGTGTACGGTTTCGAGAGTGCGAAGCGCGGTGAAACCGTTTATATTTAAGAGAGAACGATATAATAAGGAGACAACATGAGTTTAGCGGATCATATTTTTATCGATATGTGCAATGACATTTTAACGAACGGTACCAGTACGGAGGGCGAGAAGGTGCGCCCCCACTGGCCGGACGGCACCCCTGCCTACACTATTAAGAAATTCGGAGTAGTGAACCGGTACGACCTGTCGAAGGAGTTCCCAATCCTGACTTTGCGCCGGACGGCATTAAAATCCGCCACAGATGAGATGCTGTGGATCTGGCAGCGCAAGTCCAACAACATTCATGATTTAAACAGCCACGTCTGGGATGAGTGGGCAGATGAAAACGGCTCGATTGGTAAGGCATACGGCTATCAGATGCAGGTGAAGCATCAGTATAAGGAAGGCATGATGGATCAGGTGGACCGCGTGATCTACGATCTGAAGAACAATCCCTTCAGCCGCCGGATCATGACCAATATCTATGTGCATCAGGATCTGCACGAGATGAATCTGTATCCCTGCGCCTACAGCATGACCTTTAACGTGACACAGAAAAAGGGAGAGGACAGGCTGACCCTGAATGCCATTTTAAACCAGCGCTCCCAGGACGTATTGGCAGCCAACAACTGGAATGTGGTACAGTATGCGGTGTTGGTATATATGTTGGCGCAGGTCTGCGATATGAACGTGGGCGAGCTGGTGCATGTCATTGCGGATGCTCATATCTATGACCGCCATGTGGATGCCATTAAGGAACTCATCAGCAGAGAGCCTTTCCCGGCACCGAAGTTCTGGCTGAATCCGGAGATCAAGGATTTCTATCAGTTCACGCCGGATGATGTGAAGCTGGAAGGTTACCAGACAGGGGAGCAGATCAGGGATATTCCGATTGCAATCTGACATGAGTAAGTAGGGCGGTAGCCCGGAATACGAATATCAGTACGGTTTCGTGAGTGCGAAGCACGGAGAAACCGGTTATTATCATAGAAACAAACAGAAACGAGGTACACCATGAATTTAATTGTAGCAGTAGACAACAACTGGGCCATCGGCAGCAAGAACGAACTGCTGATCCGCATCCCCAACGATCACAAGCATTTCCGCGAGGAGACGACCGGTAAGGTAGTGGTTCTGGGACGCAAGACTTTGGAGACTTTCCCGCAGGGCATGCCTTTAAAGAACCGCATCAACATTATTTTGTCCAAAGATCCGAATTATCAGGTCAAGGATGCGATCGTGGTACACTCTATTGAAGAATTGCTGGAAGAACTGAAGAAATATGACGAAGAGAATATCTATATCATCGGCGGAGAGAGTATTTACCGCCAGATGCTGCCTTACTGTGACGTGGCCCATGTGACGAAGATTGACCATGCCTACGAGGCGGATGCCTATTTCCCGGATCTGGACAGTGATCCTGAGTGGGAGATTACCGCAGACAGTGACGAGCAGGTCTATTTTGACATTACCTATCAGTTCTTAAAGTACGAGCGCAAGAAAGCCTGAGTGCGGAAAACGATGAAAAAGAAGATATATTTGGCAGTTACGGTTTTACTGCTTACTCTGGCAGGAATATATGTGGCAGCCAGAATGATTCTGTGGGGTGGTCCCGTAAGTTTTCGCAGTTATGTGTTGTTACTGGGGGATCTGCTGTGTCTGCTGCTTCTCCTGTTTTATGTATATCTGAGAGTACCCATCAGGCTGCACCGGAAAATACGGGACAAGTGGGGAACTCCCGGGAAATGGGAGTGGCTGGAGGATATCGGCATTGCTTTGTGGGCAGTGCTGTGCCTGATCGTCACGTTTGCTGGAATTGCCTGGATTTGGTTTGAAAATGACATCCCTTCGGAGACGCGGCTCACAGAGAATCTGATCAGTGTGGAAGAGATGGAGTTCCCGGACAGGCACTGGTATTCCTACTGGCGTCCAGAGGGCGTGCTGTTTCGGAGAGAGACGGAGCTTGCCGGTGAGGATTACATTACTTATCTGACGGAATTGATGGACAAGGAAGAAAATACCCACCCGGAGGATGCAGAAACGGTAGCAAAGCAGGCGATGGAAGAACAGTGGCTTGCGGAATACTATGCGTCGGAGACGGAAACCGCGGAAGATGTACAGGATCCCTTAGAGCCTTACGCACAGGCAGTATATGATGCTGTGCTGCAACAACAGGACTTTTCCTTCGAAGTCTGCTACAATGCCAAAGGCAATTTCTATCTGCAGCTGGGAGAACAGGAGCAGGCGGGAAAGACCTATGCATACACGCTGGTCTACAATCGTACCTCGCAGAACGGAAAATGTGAGATTTTCGTGCTGTACCGGAATCCGGAAGAGAATCTGTCCACAGAGGCAGCACAGATCGTGGAGTTTTATGCGGTCCGCAGTGAAGATCTGCAGGTCATTGCGGGGGATAAGACCGGATGGTCAGTGGTAGCGAACAGTGCATATCAGGAAGCTACCGGAGAAAAATAATTGTAGTGAATTTAATTTGAGTTTTCAGCTAAAAGGAGAAATGAGCCACATTTTCGCTGAAAAAAGCACTGGAAAGCATAAATGTGTATATTGACTTTTATTACAAATGGTATAATAATGAAAATCAATAAATTCTGTTAAGAGAAATCAACAGGCAGAGTGGTAAACCGAGGAAAGAAGGAATACAAAATGGAAAAGAAGAACATTGACTGGGGTAATATCGGTTTCGGTTATATCCCTACGGATTACAGATATGTGTCCAATTACAAGGACGGCAAATGGGATGACGGTCAGCTGACACAGGACCCCAACATCGTATTAAATGAGTGTGCTGGTGTACTGCAGTATGCACAGACCGTATTCGAGGGTCTGAAGGCCTACACCACAGAAGACGGACATATCGTAACCTTCCGTCCTGATTTAAACGGTGAGCGTCTGGAGTCTTCCGCAGCAAGACTGGAGATGCCCATTTTCCCCAAGGAGCGTTTCGTAGAGGCTGTTACCGAGACGGTTAAAGCAAACGATGCTTTTGTGCCTCCTTACGGCAGCGGCGCAACTCTGTACATTCGTCCTTATATGTTCGGCAGCAACCCTGTCATTGGTGTAAAGCCTGCGGATGAGTATCAGTTCCGTATCCTGTGCACCCCTGTGGGACCTTACTTCAAGGGCGGCGCTAAGCCCCTGACCATCCGTGTCACCGACTTCGATCGTGCGGCACCTCACGGAACCGGTCACATCAAGGCTGGTCTGAACTACGCTATGAGCTTACATGCTATCGTATCCGCTCACAAGGAAGGCTACGATGAGAATATGTACCTGGATGCTGCTACCCGTACCAAGGTAGAGGAGACCGGCGGTGCGAACTTCCTGTTCGTTACCAAGGACAACAAGGTCGTAACTCCCAAGTCCGACAGTATCCTTCCTTCCATCACCCGTCGTTCTCTGGTATATGTTGCCAAGGAATATCTGGGACTGGAAGTAGAAGAGAGAGAAGTATACCTGGATGAAGTAAAAGACTTCGCAGAGGCTGGCCTGTGCGGTACCGCAGCAGTTATCTCCCCTGTTGGTAAGATCGTTGACCACGGCAAAGAGATCTGCCTGCCCAGCGGCATGACCGAGATGGGACCTGTCACCAAGAAGCTGTATGAGACTCTGACCGGTATCCAGATGGGCAGGATCGAAGCTCCTAAGGGCTGGATCCATGTGATCGAGTAATCGTTGACAGAAGGTTTGGAATTGTTCAAAACAGGATAATCAGAAAATGCGTGTGGATCATCTCTGCACGCATTTTTGTGTCTTTGGAATTCTTAGAATTTTCTGAACTTCCAAGAAAACATGGCACAGAAGAAAAAAATAGGGTATAATCAGAATTCAGAGACTTTGAGAAAGTAGGAAATGCTATGTTTTTTAAAAATAGATGTAATATCACCGCGGTATTGGTGGCGGGAGTGTTGGGAGTAAGTATGATGACGGGGCTGACCGCCTGCGGCGGCAGTGACGGCACGAAGGTCGTATTCACCACAGGATTTGGGAAAAATGAAGTATTCCGGATCGGAGATGAGTCCTGCTCTAAGGCAGAGATCATGATCTATCTGACTACGACGCAGAATCAGTATGCAAATGTCTACGGAACGGAGATCTGGAACACTTCCTTAAACGGTGTGACACTGGAGGATAATGTCAAGGAGACGGTACTGGCACGGATCGCCCAGATCAAGACCATGTATCTGCTGGCAAAGGAAAAAGAGGTCACGTTAGAGGAAGCCGAGGAAGCAAAGGTCGTCCAGGCAGCGCAGGAGTATTATTCTTCCCTGAATGACACAGAGATCGAGACCATGGGCGCCACGGAGGAGATCGTGGAAAATCTGTACCGGGAATACGCCATGGCAGATAAGGTCTATCGGCTGATCATTCAGGATATCAATCCGGAGATCAGTGATGACGAGGCGCGCAAGATTACGGTGCAGCAGATCTTTTTTGCAACAGCATCCACAGATATGGACGGTAACTTAAAGCCCTATTCGGAAAGCTCTATCCAGAAAGCTTACGAAAAAGCCTGTGAGGTGAGAGCCATGGCGGTGGACGGAGAGCATGATTTCACGGAGCTGGCTTCTAAATACAGCGATGATTCCGAGATCACCTATTCTTTCGGTAAGGGTGAGGCGGAGAGTGCTTACGAGGAAGCAGCATTCAATCTGGCAACGGATGAAGTGAGCCAGGTGATCCAGTGCGAAAGAGGGTATTATATTATCAAATGTACCAATACCCTGGACAGAGAAGAAACCGATGCCAATAAGCTTAAGATTGTAGAGGAACGGAAAAGGGAAGTCTTCGGACAGGAGTATGACAGCTTCGTGAATACGCTGGTGCGTCAGCTCAATGACAAACTGTGGGATGAGATTACCCTGATCACGGACGAACAGGTGACCACGGATAACTTTTTTGATGTGTATGCAAAGTATTTTCCGGAGGAGTAATTCTTAGGATCACCATATGCTTTATTAAAATTTTAGAATTGCGGAAACACTGATAAATACTGGGTTTTTGACAGATTGTTAGCACTCATTTGAAATGAGTGCTAAATTTGTCTTGACTTTTTATTTTTGCAGTTCTACACTTAGAATCAGTTAGATAACAGTCAGCCATGACTGTGCAATTATAGAAAAGGATGTGGTAAAAATGGCAACAAAAAGCGGTAGCTTATCAATCAACAGTGAAAACATTTTTCCGATTATTAAAAAGTGGTTGTATTCCGATCACGATATTTTCTACAGAGAGCTGATCTCTAACGGCTGCGATGCTGTGACCAAGCTGAAAAAGCTGGACATGATGGGAGAATATTCTCTTCCCGAAGGTTATAAGGGACGTGTGGATGTCATCGTGGATCCTGAGAAGAAGACACTGACCTTCAAGGATAACGGTCTGGGTATGACCGCCGACGAAGTGGAAGAGTATATCAACCAGATCGCATTTTCCGGTGCTACGGATTTCATTGAGAAATATAAGGACAAGAGCAATTCCGACCAGATCATCGGTCATTTCGGACTGGGCTTCTATTCCGCGTTCATGGTAGCGGATGAAGTACATATTGATACGTTATCTTACAAGGATGGCGCCAAGGCAGTACACTGGGAGTGTGACGGCGGCACCGAGTTCTCCATGGAAGACGGAGACAAGACCGATGTCGGTACGACTATCACTCTGTTCTTAAATGAGGATTGCCTGGAGTTCTGTAATGAGTATAAAGCCCGTGAGGTAGTGAAGAAGTATTGTTCCTTCATGCCTACGGAGATCTATCTGTCCAAGGCGAACACCAAGGAGACCCAGATCATCAAGGAAGAGGAAAAGCTTCCTGATGATGAAGTCCTCGAAGAGATCGAGCCGGAGAAGAAGGAAAAAACAGAGGGCGAGAATGCAGAAGCCGAGGCAGCAGAAGAGCCCAAGAAGCTGAAGATCAGAAAGCGTCCCGAACTGATCAACGAGACACAGCCTCTGTGGACCAAGCATCCCAACGAGTGCACCAGGGAAGAGTATCTGGACTTCTACCGCAAGGTATTCCAGGATTACAAGGAGCCTCTGTTCTGGATCCACCTGAACATGGATTATCCTTTCAATCTGAAGGGTATTCTGTACTTCCCGAAGATCAATATGGAGTATGAGTCCATCGAGGGTACCATCAAGCTGTACAACAATCAGGTATTTATCGCAGATAATATCAAGGAAGTCATTCCGGAGTTCCTGCTGTTGTTAAAGGGTGTCATCGACTGTCCGGATCTGCCGCTGAATGTATCCAGAAGTGCATTGCAGAACGACGGATTTGTCAAGAAGATCGCCGAGTACATTACCAAGAAGGTAGCGGACAAGCTGGCCGGTATGTGCAAGACCGACAAGGAAGAGTACGACAAGTACTGGGATGATATCAGTCCCTTCATCAAATTCGGCTGCCTGAAGGATGACAAGTTCTGTGAGAAGATGAATGATTACATCCTCTTCAAGAATCTGGATGGCAAGTATCTGACTCTGCCGGAGTGCCTGGAGATCAAGCCTCAGGATGAGGAAGAGAACAAAGAGAATGCCGTAGACGAGAACGGCAACAAGGTAGAAGCCGAAGTCGTAGAGGACAAGGCGGAAGATGAGGCTTCCGAGGAGAATACCGAGGAAGAGAAGAAGGAGAAGATCATCTACTATGTAACGGATGAACAGCAGCAGAGCCAGTACATCAATATGTTCAAGGCTGCCAAGATGGATGCTGTGATCCTGACCCACAATATCGATCAGCCCTTCATCTCCCAGTTGGAGCAGAAGAACGAGGGAATCAAGTTCCAGCGTATCGATGCGGATGTGACCGATGCCCTGAAGTCCAAGACTTCCAAGAAGGCTGAAAAAGAGATGGAAGAGCAGGCTGAGAGCATCAGTAAGCTGATGAAGAAGGCTCTGAAGAATGACAAGATCACGATCAAGGTAGAGAAGCTGAAGAACAAGAAGATCTCTTCTATGATCACTCTGTCTGAAGAGAGCAGACGTATGCAGGATATGATGAAGATGTACTCCATGCCCGGTATGGATATGAGTGCTTTCGGCGGCGAGGGTGAGACCCTGATCCTGAATGCCAACCATCCTCTGGTACAGTACATTACTGAGCACCAGGACGGCGAGAATGCAGAAATGATCTGCGAACAGCTGTATGATCTGGCTAAGCTCCAGCATGCCCCTCTGGATGCAGATGCCATGACCAAGTTCGTGGCAAGAAGCAATGACATTATGATGCTGCTGACGAAATAAATGAAGAGAAGGTCCGGTGAAGGACAATAAATAGAACAGGAACTGTGATGAGTGTGTTTACATAAGTCACAGTTCCTGCTTTTTTGTTAGAAAAATATGGTAGTTATTCAGAAATTCATGCCATCATATTTATATGGCTTTGAATCGTTAGCATTTAAGCACATCTTCGCATAACGGAGCATATTCTGTAAGGAAGATTTATTGCCTGACCGAACATACGAGGACGATGTGGTACGGGATAGGCAGAAAGGACGCATGTCCATGGATGTTAAGGATACTACTTATACAGGAACACTACAGATCAGTGTTGTCTCTGCACTGGGGATGTCACCGATCCCCGGTGCTACGGTCACCATTTCTTATACCGGAGATCCGGATTCTCCGATAGAGACACTTACTACCGATGAATCGGGGCAGACCCCGGAGATCAATCTGAAAGCACCGCCCAGAGAGCTTTCTCTGACTCCTGATATTACGGAGCAGCCTTATTCTGAGTATAACATTCAAGTGACGGCAGAAGGCTTTGAAACGGTATTGGTATCCGGCTCTGAGATTCTGGCAGGTGCATATTCATTACAACCGATACGAATGAATCCATTGGATGTAACAGAAGAGGAGGAGAAGGTGGTGGTGATCCCGCCACATACCTTGTTTGGAGAATATCCCCCTAAGATTCCGGAAGAAGAGATCAAGCCTATGAACGAGACAGGGGAGATCGTCTTAAGCCGCGTGGTCATTCCGGAATACGTGATCGTACATGATGGCGACCCGGAGGATCCCACTGCCAGAAATTACTGGGTACGCTATAAGGATTATATTAAAAATGTAGCTTCCAGCGAGATTTATCCGACCTGGTCGGAAAGTGCGATCTATGCAAATATACTGGTGATCCAGTCGTTTACGCTAAATCGTGTATTTACAGAGTGGTACAGGGGAAAAGGATATGACTTTACAATAACTTCTTCTACGGCATATGACCAAAAATGGATCTATGGCAGAAATGTGTTTGAAGAGATCGATTATCTGGTAGATTCCATTTTTACCAATTATTTATCCAGACCTGGTGTACGGCAGCCTATTTTCACATCATACTGTGACGGCAACCGGACTACCTGCAGGGGGTTAAGTCAGTGGGGATCCCAGTCGTTGGCGGAGCAGGGATATTCCGCCATTGATATCATTCATTATTATTACGGTAATGATATGTACATCAATTCTGCGGATATTATATCGGGAGTGCCGTCCTCCTGGCCGGGATATGACCTGACTATTGGGTCTTCCGGGGAAAAAGTCCGTCAGCTGCAACAACAGTTGAACCGGATTGCCAGAAATTATCCGGCGATCCCTACTCTGATCCCGGACGGTATCTATGGACCTGATACTGCGGAAGCAGTCAGGATGTTCCAAAAAATATTTCATCTTCCGCAGACCGGTATCGTCGATTATCCTACATGGTTTGAAATATCGGATATCTATGTGGGAGTCACACGCATCTCAGAACCGGATGTGTAGAAAATAGAGAGTTAGTGAAATATTTGTTCTAAAATCTTCGTGGGTCTATGGCAACCCTACGTTACGAGCCATGCACTCAATTCATAAATGTGTCGCAAAAGGCGCTCAACATTTATTTCATTGACGGCTGTCGAGTGTGTCCGTTGGACGCACGGTATAAAAATAGAACGAAACAACCTCTTGTGTGAGCAAGCTCCCACCGAGGTATTCCGTTCTATTTTTGCATGGCTCGTAACTCTCAACATTCTATTTGTGTGCTCACCCGGAATCTGTTATACTATCTTTAATATGACATTTGTGAGGGGGAGAACTTTGATGGGTATACAACAGAAGGGCAGTAATCTTACGACGCTTTGCTATATAGAGCAGGGCGGCAGGTATCTGATGCTTCATCGAGTGAAAAAAGAAAATGACATAAATAAGGATAAGTGGATTGGAGTAGGCGGTCATTTTGAGGCAGGGGAAAGCCCAGAGGAATGTGTGCTCAGGGAAGTAAAAGAAGAGACGGGATATACACTGACTTCTTACCGGTTTCGAGGCCTGATCACATTTGTATGCGGTGAGGAATACGAGTATATGTGTCTCTATACGGCGGATGGATTCTCAGGAACTCCTGTGGAATGTGATGAAGGCACCTTGGAATGGGTCGATATGGACAGAATAGAAGAATTGAATCTTTGGGAGGGAGACAAGATTTTCTTCCGGTTACTGCGAGAGAACCGGCCATTTTTCTCCTTAAAATTGTCCTACGGAGATGATGGTATTCTTCGGGAGGCAATCTTGGATGGGAAACCCATGAAGGCAGGGTGCGACATTGAACTTCACTGATTTTACGGAAAAATATAACATTCAATTGAATGAACAACAGCTTCGGGCAGTGCAGGCAGTGGACGGCCCGGTGTTGCTGCTTGCGGTACCCGGCAGCGGTAAGACTACCGTGCTGGTCAGCAGACTGGGATATATGATCTATTGTCTGGGGATCCGGCCGGAAACCATTCTGACCGTAACTTATACTGTGGCGGCCACCGAGGATATGCGCAGAAGATTTGCTAAAATATTCGGGGAGGAAGATGCAAAGCGATTGGAATTCCGTACGATTAACGGAATTTCTCAGAAAGTATTGCAGTATTTTGCATACCGGACGCAGAAGACACCATTTCAGGTGGCAGATAAAGAAGCTTCCACCGCGGTTAAGCAGTCCTTTTGGGAAGTGACCGGAAAGTATGCTACGGAAAACGATATCAAAGAAACACAGCTGGAGATCACTTACGCGAAAAATATGCGTCTGACACCGGAAGAAATCCGCGATATGGATACGGAAGTGGAAAAGTTCCCGGAGATTTTTCGGGCGTATAATGCGAAACTCAGACAGATGCAAATGATAGATTATGATGATCAGATGATCTATGCTCTGCGGATTCTCGAACAGTATCCGGAGGTGCTTGCGTACTTCAGAGAAAAATATCAGTATTTTTGTGTGGATGAGGCACAGGATACTTCGAAGATACAGCATGATATGATGGATCTGCTGGCGGCAAAAAGCAGAAATCTGTTCATGGTGGGGGATGAAGATCAGAGTATTTACGGGTTCCGGGCGGCATATCCCCAGGCACTGGTGGAATTCGAAAGCAGACATCCTGGGGCGCAGCTGCTGCTTATGGAGACGAATTACCGCAGCAGACAGGAGATCGTCCGGGCAGCGGATCAACTGATACAGAAAAATCGGAACCGCCATGCGAAGACCATGACCGCAGCCAGAGCAGCCGGTGGCTGTGTCACGGAGATCAGGGCAGTGTCCAGACAGGGACAATATAACTATCTGCTGAAAGTTGCGGAGGACTGTGAACAGGAGACAGCGGTACTGTACCGGAACAATGAGAGTGCACTTCCCATCATTGATATGTTGGAACGAAAGGGTCTGTCTTATCGGGTGAAAAATACGGATATGACCTTTTTCTCACATCCTGTCGTGAACGATATCTGTGATTTTATTCATTTGTCACTGGACCCATGGGACGGGGAGACTTTTTTGAGGATTTATTATAAAATGGGTGCCGGAATCAGCAAAAAGGCGGCAATGGAAGCGGTTGATGCCAATACCGGGAGACTGACATTGCTGGATATGGTCGCAGAGCAGGAGGATGTGTCCGTTTATACCAGAAAACAGTGCAGGGCGCTGGCAACGCACCTGGACAATATGAGGTATGAGACGGCAGGCAGGGCGATCTACCGGATCCTGAATTATATGGGATATCAGGAATTCATGGATAGCCACGGTATGGACAGTGGTAAAGCAGAGATCTTGAAAGTACTGGGAGACCGGGAGGAGAGTCTGTTTGATTTTCCGAAGAGATTACAGAAATTGCAGGAGATGATCCGAGAAGGATGTGGCGATCCGGAGAGCAAATTTATCCTGTCGACGATCCATTCCAGCAAAGGATTAGAATATACAAGGGTCTATCTGGCGGATATGCTGGCCGGAGTACTGCCGGCAGCGATCCCACCCGGAGGATGCAGACCGGACTCTCCGGAGGCAAATGCCTACGAAGAAGAGAGAAGGCTTTATTATGTAGGGATGACTCGTGCAAAGGAACAGCTTTATATATTTACTTTTGGACCGAATATGACTTCTGTGTTTTCCGGGGAAGTGTTGAAAAAGCCGAAGGAGCGACAGATCCTTCCGGAAAAAGCACAGAAAAACATACATAAAAATGTACAGAAAAAAGTACAGCAATTGTCTGCGCAGGAGGTGGAAAAATGTATTGAGGCATGTGTTACCGGTTGTAAGGTGCAGCATCGGAAATACGGAACCGGTGAGATCATATCAGGAGACGGCAGAATCGCGGAAATCTTGTTTTTGGGAGAAAACACGCCACGGAAGATTTCTCTTCCGATCGCATTTTCCGCGCAGATACTTACTTTAAAATGAAACAGTGAGGTTACCTATGTATACGATTGTAGTTGCAGATGATGAAGAAGAATTACGCAGAGCGATCATACGGAAAATTGATTGGGAAAGTATTGGGTTCCGTGTGGTGGGAGAAGCTGAAAACGGTATCGAAGCATTGGAGCTGGTGGAGCGGATGGAACCGGATCTTTTACTGACGGATATCCGGATGCCCTTTGTGTCGGGGATTGAACTGGCCAGACAGGTCAGAGAGGTGCGGCCTACCACACAGATTGCTTTCTTAAGCGGATTTGATGAATTTTCCTATGCACAACAGGCCATTCAGTACAACATTATCAGTTATATGCTGAAGCCCATTACTATGGCGGATCTGACGGAAGAACTGAAGAAGATCAAGCTTAAGATCGATGGCATTTTTGCGGAATTTGACACCAGAAAAAATGATAATCCCAATCTTCAGCAGTTTTTTCTACCGCTGCTATTGGATGATTATGTAAATTTCGACAGTGGAGAGAGAGAAGAGAAGCTGATCGAACAGGCGATCGCGAATGGATTCCTGAAGGACCGGAATAACTCGTTTGAGTATGCTGTACTGGCAATCTCGGTGGAAGACAGAGACGGACAGAACTGCACCCGGCCGGAGCTCGTACATTCGGCTGATATGATCCTGCAAAAATATATGAAGCATTACAGCTTTGCCATGGATGGGCGGATCATAACGATACTGGCGGCTACTAGGACCACGTTTGAAAAATATCTTCATATTGCAGTCGGTGAGATGGTACAGAGTACGGAACGTATTTTGAACATGCATTGCCACATTGGTGTTAGCCGTATCAGAGAGCACCTGAGCGAATGTCACGAGGCATACCGCGGAGCCATGAGTGCACTGGGATATTGCAAACCGGGAGAGAGCGGGATCCATTATATCGCGGATGAGGAACGGGACAACTCCATGGATATGGAAATGGCTTCGGAATACGTGGTGCAGATGGAGAATCTGATCCGAAGCGGTTCCCGCGCAGAACTGGAGCAGTATCTGAAAACTGTTTTTGAAAAACTGGAGTCGGAACAGGATACTCAGTTAAAATGCAAGTTTATGATTTTCAGAATGTCATCGGCACTCATCCGTATAGCTTATACCGTGACGGATGACAGCGCCCTGTTCCAGCGGTTTGCCATGCTGGAGGGGCCGGTGCGGGAGGTAAAAGACCGTTTTACGTCCTTATGTCTGGAGGTCTGGGAGCTGATCAACGCCGGCAAGAAAAAAAGCAGCCAGATCCTGTGTGAGAAGGCAATGCAGATCATCGAAAGGGATTATGGTGATCCGACGCTGTCTTTGGTGGGTGTCAGCAACAACATTCATGTAAGTCCGAACTATCTAAGCGCACTGATCAAAAAGGAGACCGGAGCTAGCTTCGTAGACCTGCTGACAAAAAAACGGATCGAGACGGCGAGAGAGCTGGTACTGGGCAGCGCAATGAAAATGAGGGAGATCGCGGAACGCTGCGGCTACAGCGATCAGCATTATTTTAGTTATTGCTTTAAAAAATATTGCGGAATGTCTCCCAATGCCATGCGTCAGGAGAAAGAATCATTATGAAAAAACGGAAAGCATCACTTTCTTTTATCATTACGATATTGGTGGTCGGACTGGTTACGCTTTTTTTACTGTGGTCTACCTTTTTCTTTTTATCGCTGTATGTATCCAGTATGAAACAGGCAGCGCAGACCAGCAGTGAACAGGCGGTGACACAGGCATCCAATGCGATCTCCAACTATATCGGGGACATGCAGGAGATCATGAGCCTGATCGAAAAGAATCTGACAAAGAGCGGAGAAAAATCCGACCAGACCCTGGAGACGCTTTGCAATGTACGCTCGGATCTCGTGGCTGTCTATATCTATGACGCGAGGGGACAGCTTGCGGATTCCTATACGGGGACACATACGATGAAGGAGCATTACCTCAAGGATCTGTCCTATATCGCACTGGATTCCTATAGTCCGGGAATACTCTATTTATCCGAACCGCATGTGGAGTCTCTTCTGCAGGACTATTATCCCTGGGTGGTATCGGTGCTTCAGGAACTTACCGGGGCAGACGGACAGAGGATGCGGGTTGTCATTGATATCCGCTTCTCTAAAATATCGGATTATGTGGATAACGTGGGAATCGGACAACATGGTTATTGCTTTATTACGGACAGCAACGGAGAGATTATCTATCATCCACAGCAACAGCTATTATATTCCGGGCTGAAAAAAGAGGCAACCGCCGGACTGGATCTGAGCAGCAACGGTTCTTTCGAGACAGATGACCTGATCTGCAGCGTGAGGTCTCTGGATAATTGTGACTGGAAGGTTGTGGGAGTCAGTTATATCAGCGAACTGGTGACAGCCAAGGAAATGGAACTTTTGGGCAATATCTGCGTGATGCTTACCATTATTTTGCTGGTGACAATGCTGGTAAGCTTTCTGGTCTCCAGACTGGTGACGAACCCGGTGCAGCGCCTGATACGGGCTATGGGAGAGTTTGAAAAGGATGCAGCGGGATATGTTTATCGTCCGGTGGAAGGGACTATGGAGATCGAGGCACTATCCCAGTCCTATGAGCACATGGTACGAAAAATCCAGAAATTGATGAATCAGGTACGTCAGGAGGAAATATCTCTGCGGAAAACAGAACTGAAAGCATTGCAGGCACAGATCAATCCCCATTTCTTATATAACACACTGGATGCCATCGGCTGGCTGTGTGAAGAAGAAAGATGTCAGGATGCCGTGGAGATGGTCAACGCATTGGCCAAGCTGTTCCGTATCAGTATCAGCAAAGGACATGAGCTGATCACGATTCAAAAAGAGGTGGAACATGCGAGGAGTTATCTGAAGATCCAGAACTTCCGGTATAAGAACCAGTTTTCCTATGACTTCCAGATAGAAGAAGACTGTCTGCAGTATTATTGCAATAAGATCACATTACAGCCGATCATTGAGAATGCGATATATCATGGGTTGGACCGCATGGTGGATGAGGGACATATCCAGATCCGGATCTACAGTGAAGGTGAGGATGTTATTTTCCGGGTGGAAGACAATGGGGTAGGTATGTCGGAAGAACAGTGCAGATCCATTCTGCATAAGGAGCCGGGGGACAATTCCGGTATCGGTATTAAAAATGTAAACGACAGGATCAAAATATATTTCGGAAAAGAGTATGGACTGTCCATTGAAAGTGAACTGGATGTGGGAACCTGTGTTACGATACGGATGCCTAAAGTAGAAGAAAATGCAGCGGCAGGATGGGAGAAGGTATGAGAAATAAGATAAGGAAGAAAATACTGTCCCTGCTGCTTGCGGGAATCCTGGCAGCCGGGCTGTGTGGCTGTGGACAAGAAGCGGAGACGCAGAAGACACAGGTCGCAATGATCGTTAAATCTACAGAAAGTGCTTTTTGGAAAAGCGTTTTTGCCGGAGCCGGAGCAGCAGCCACGGAGTACAATATTAATATATCTTTTGATGGGCCGGCGGCGGAGGAAGATTATGAAACGCAGAATGAGATGGTACGCCGGGCAATGGATGACGGTGTGGACGTGATCATATTTTCTGCCGTGGATTATAATGCCAATGCCGAGATCATTGATCAGGCGGCACAGAGAGGGATCAAGATCATCGTGATCGATAGTGATGTGAACAGCAGTCAGGTCAGCTGCCGTATCGGAACCAACAATCTCCAGGCAGGGATAAAGGCAGCGGAAGCAGCGCTTGCCACTGATGATGAGAAATTATATATCGGTATTGTGAACTATGATGTGAATTCCGCTAACGGACAACAGAGAGAGCTTGGCTTCCGGCAGACGGTGGAGCAGGATCCGAGGGTCAAAAATATAACCACGATCAATGTGCTCTCCACCACGGAAGATGCCAGAGCGGGAGCCAAGGAAATGCTATTGTCCGATTCCAGGATCAATGTGGTGGTGACCTTTAATGAATGGACCAGTCTCGGAGTAGGCTGGGCGATCCGGGATCTGAACCGGGCAGACAGGATCCAGGTGGTGGCTTTTGATTCCAATGTGGTCTCTGTGGGAATGCTGGAGACCGGAGAAGTAGATGCCCTGATCGTACAGAATCCATATGCTATGGGATATCTCGGAGTGGAGACAGCAGCCAATCTGATGAACGGACAGACAGGCGGTCCCAGCGTGGTGGATACTGCCACGACCATTGTCACCAGAGAGAATATGTATGAACCGGAGAGTCAGAAGATATTGTTTTCTTTTGAAGAGGAAGGTTATTGATCCTGTGCAAAATCTTACGATAACGATAAGCAAAGTGTAAAAATATGTACAAAGCATGAACAAAATATGTACAGAATAGTATAATTTCTTACCCCTTGCGTAAGATTTTGCATATCTTTTTTGTACAACCTGACATATAATTACCTCATCAAGAGATGAAACACATACAATTTCATCAAAACAAGGAGGTATTTTTGTATGAAAAAGATCATGTCACTACTGTTGGTCGGCATTATGATGCTCAGCCTCGTAGCGTGCGGAAAAGACGGCGGAAAGAACGGCGGAGAGCTGAACGTAGGTGTATTCTATTATACTTACAGTGATACTTACATCTCCAGCGTACGTACCGCACTGGACAGCGCACTTACCGAAGCAGGTATCAAGTTCCAGAATTACGACGGCAACAGTAACCAGACCACCCAGAACGAACAGATCGATACCGCTATTGCACAGGGTACCAACCTTCTGATCGTTAACATCGTTACATCCGGTTCCGTAGACGCTTCCCAGGCTATCGTTGACAAGGCAAGCGCAGCAGGAATCCCTGTTATCTTCTTCAACCGTGCGGTTGAGTCCGATGAGGATGAAGGTAAGGTATTAGGCAGCTATGACAAGTGTGCATTCGTAGGAACCGATGCTCCCGAAGCAGGTCATATGCAGGGTAAGATGGTAGGCCAGTACGTAGTAGATAACTTTGATGCTATCGACTTAAACGGCGACGGCAAGATCAGCTACGCAATGTTCATGGGTCAGTTAGGTAACGTAGAAGCAATCTATCGTACCCAGTACGGCGTAGAAGATGCAGACGCAGTGATCACCGCAGCAGGCAAGCCCGCTCTGGAGTACTTCGATGCATCCAATACTGATAAGTACCAGGTTGACCAGGACGGTAACTGGTCCGCAACCGCAGCTAACAACTACATGACTACCAACCTGTCTCAGTACAATGAGTCCGCTGGTAACATGATCGAGCTGGTAATCTGCAACAACGACGGTATGGCTGAAGGCGTTATCTCCGCTCTGAATGACAAGGGCTACAACTTAGGCGACGGCAGCTGCACCACCATTCCTGTATTCGGTGTTGACGCAACTGACGCAGCTAAGCAGCTGATCGCAGATGGCAAGATGACCGGTACCATCAAGCAGGATGCAGAAGGTATGGCAAACGGTATTGCTTACCTGGCTAAGAATATCCAGTCCGGTAAGGAGCTGATGGCAGATACCGACAGCTTCAATATCTCTGAGAAGGTTAGCAACAAGATTTACATCCCTTACGCTACTTATACCGGAGAATGATCTGAATAACAAGTAAATAAAAAGAGCGGCTGCTGCATCGGGCAGCAGCTGCTCTTTATGTATAGGAGGATGCGTATGGGACAGGAAGTATTGCTTCAGATGACAGACATATGCAAGGAATTCCCCGGCGTAAAGGCACTGGATCATGTATCCCTGACCGTAAAAAAGGGAACGGTACACGCGCTGATGGGAGAGAATGGCGCCGGTAAATCCACCTTGATGAAGTGTCTGTTCGGTATCTACAGTAAGGATGCAGGAAAGATTGAACTGGAAGGCAAGGAAGTTAATTTCAAAAATTCCAGAGAAGCATTGAATAACGGAGTGGCCATGGTTCATCAGGAACTGAACCAGGCACTGAAGAGAAATGTCATGGATAATATCTGGCTGGGCCGTTATCCCATGACAGCAGGTATTATGGTCAACGAGCATAAAATGCTGGAAGACACCAATAAGATTTTTGAAGAACTGGGGATCGCAGTAGACCCCAAGAGAATTATGAGTACGATGCCGGTATCACAAAGGCAGATGGTTGAGATCGCCAAGGCGGTATCCTATAACAGTAAGATCATTGTATTCGACGAACCTACTTCATCCCTGACGGAAGAAGAAGTGGAGCATCTGTTTAAGATCATCAACATGCTTCGTGACAGAGGATGCGGTATTATTTATATCTCCCACAAAATGGCAGAGATCCTTAGGATCGCAGATGAGGTAACCGTCATGCGTGACGGTACCTGGATCGCAACGGAGCCTGCTGAAGAATTGACCACAGATAAGATCATCAGACTCATGGTAGGACGTGAGCTGACCAATCAGTTCCCTCCCAAGACGAACAAACCCGGAGAAGTGGCATTGGAAGTGGAGCATCTGACTGCAAGGTATTCCCTGTTGCAGGATGTATCCTTTAAGGCCAGAAAGGGTGAGATCGTGGGTCTGGCCGGACTGGATGGAAGCGGCAGAACGGAGACACTGGAGAATATCTTCGGCGTTGCTACCAGAAAAGACGGTCTGATCAAATTAGACGGCAAAGAAGTGAAGAACCGCAATGCCAGAGAATCCATTAAAAACGGCTTTGCACTTCTGACAGAGGAACGTCGTGCTACCGGTATTTTCGGTATCCTGAATATCCGGGAGAATACGGTGATCTCCAGTCTGAAGAAGCATAAGAGAGCAGGATTTTATCTGAGCGATAAATCCATGGAGAAGGACACCGCATGGGCTATTGATGCCATGCACATCAAGACACCTTCTCAGAAGACGAAGATCCGGTCATTGTCCGGTGGTAACCAGCAGAAGGTTATCCTCGGCAGATGGCTTCTCACAGAGCCTGAGGTGCTGATGCTGGATGAACCTACCAGAGGTATCGACGTAGGTGCAAAATATGAGATCTACCAGCTGATCATCGAACTGGCGAACAAGGGCAAAGTTGTCCTGATGGTATCTTCGGAGATGCCGGAGCTGCTGGGTGTATGTGACAGAATACTTGTCATGAGCGGCGGCAGACTGGCAGGAGAAGTAGATGCCAAAAATACGACACAGGAAGAGATCATGTCTCTTGCTGCAAAATATGTATAGGAGGATATGCGTATGAATCCCGGCAAAGCAATTCAAAATAAAATTAACGGCGTAAAGCAAAATTTTGCAGATTACAAGAAGCTGGACAGCAAGGACAAGAAAACTTATTGGAAAGAGTTTTTACTGAACAATGCGTTGTACATCCTGCTGATCGTAGCAATTATTTACACTTACATCCAGAACTCCAATTTCCTGTCGGCGGCTTCCATTGTCAACATTATCAGCCTGTCCGCAGCGAACCTTCCCATTGCCTGTGGTATTGCGGGATGTATCGTATTGACCGGTACTGACCTGTCCGCAGGACGTGTGGTAGGACTTACCGCATGTATTACCGCATCCCTGATGCAGTCCGTAACCTATGCGACCAAGATGTTCCCGAACCTTCCGGTACTTCCGATCCCTCTGGTGATCCTGATCGTACTGTTGGTCGGTGGTATCGTAGGATGGGTCAATGGATTCTTCGTGGCGAAGTTCCAGTTACATCCCTTCATCGTAACTCTGGCTACCCAGCTGATCGTATATGGTTTACTGTTAATGTATATCATGATCAACGGCAATAACGGCCAGCCTCTGTCCGGTCTGGATCAGCATTTCAATGATGTGGTAAAAGGAAGCGTAGTATCCTTTAATGCCGGCGGAGCAAGAATCGCCATTCCCAACTATGTATGGCTGGCAGCTGTCATTGTTATCATTATGTGGTTCATCTGGAACAAGACAACCTTCGGTAAGAATATGTTCGCAGTCGGTTCCAATCCGGAAGCAGCGAAGGTATCCGGTGTTAACGTAATGCGTACTACCATTCTGGTGCATACTCTGGCAGGTGCTATGTACGGTCTGACCGGTTTCATCGAGTCCTCCCGTATCGGTTCCAATACCGCCAACACCGGTCTGAACTATGAGTGTGATGCTATTGCAGCTTGCGTTATCGGTGGTGTATCCTTTGTAGGTGGTACCGGTAAGATCAGCGGTGTTGTACTGGGTGTATTCCTCTTAAGAATCATCTTCGTAGCACTGAACTTCCTGTCCATCAACATGAACATGCAGTATGTGATCAAGGGACTTATCATTCTGGTTGCCTGTGCGATCGATATGAGAAAGTATCTGGTAAGAAAGTAATGACATAAGACTCACCCATAGAAAACATCCGTGACTGCTTGCAGGCAAAGGATGTTTTCTATGTGGGGAGTAAAACAATATGAGTATGAAGGACGACAGTCCGGAATACGAATATTGGTTGCAATTTCGAGAGTGCGCAGCACATAGAAATTGCTTATGATAGATTTGGAAAAGGAAAGATTATGAATCAGGAACAAGTGACAGCAGAGAATACAGAAGAAAAGGCAGCAGAGGTCACCGCATCGTCAGAAATGGCGGGACAGACGCAGGAGGCGGTCCGCCCGAAGGGAAAATGGTTCGGCCGCGGTATCTACGGAAGCAAGGATGTCCCCATCCGCATTTTGGACGGTCTGATCGGTGTTTTGATCGTGGTGATCGTGGGAATGATCATTTTCTTCGCGGTACGCGGTGGATTCAACATTATGTACGATACGGATGGCGGAAGCGAAGTGCCCGCACAGAAGATCCGCTACGGCGAGTTCATTACGGAGCCGGAGACACCTTACAAGCCCGGATACACCTTTGACGGATGGTATACGGAAAAGGAAGGCGAGACGGTATTATGGTATTTCCAGTCGGAAAAAGTTACGGGCGATATGACATTGACCGCGCATTGGATACCGGCACAGTTCACAGTGAAATTTGACTATGATGGTGGCACGGATGCAGACGGTGCGGTCACGGAATCCAAGCAGGTGACTTTCGGTGAGACCTATGGCACACTTCCGGAACCGGTCAAAGAAGGAAGCATCTTTGCCGGCTGGGAATACAGCGGACAGACGATCACCGCAGATACCGTTGTCCAAATGACAGGAGAACATGTCCTGACAGCAATCTGGAAATGATCTGTTCATTGTTTCAATATCGGTAAAAACAAGAACTCCCGGCTGGAGGCAGATACTGCTTCCGACCGGGAGTTCCTGTTTTTTGAAAGCAATTTTCCCAGATTGTTATAAAAGAAAAGCCTCTTGACAGGATGCAAAGAATGTCGTACTATTGTATTATACAAATAATACAACAAAACAATAGATATGAAAAAGTAAAAACGAAATGAAAATTATTAAGAAAGGATGATAGGAATGGCGTGGGAATTAGATGCTGACAGGCCAATCTATGCGCAACTGGTAGAACGGATCCAGCGGGAAATCGTATCCGGAAAATATCAGCCAGGAGAGAAGCTCCCCAGCGTCCGTGATCTGGCGGCGGTGGCAGCGGTGAATCCGAACACGATGCAGAAGGCATTTGCGGAACTGGAGCGGAGTGGTCTGATCATGACGCAGAGGACCAGCGGCAGAACGGTTACGGAGGATACGGAACTGATCTCCAATACGAGGGAGAAGCTGGCAGCCGGTCATATGAGGATCTTTATAGACAATATGCAGGAGCTGGGGTATGACACCGGGGAGATCAGAGAGCTCTTGGCTAAAATGCAGTCCTGAGAGACCGGGGATTCCGGTAAATAATCAAGAGAGGCGGAAAATAAATGAATAATTTGGTGGAAATCGTGAACTTAACCAAGAAATACGGCACCAATGTGGCCGTGAATCATCTGACCGTAAGTCTTCCCAAGGGGAAGATCATTGGTCTGTTGGGACCCAACGGAAGTGGTAAGACGACCCTGATCAAAATACTGAACGGTCTGCTGACACCGACGGAAGGAACCATTCTGATCGATGGCAATAACGTGGGACCGGCGACTAAGAGTAAGGTGGCCTATCTTCCGGACCGCACATACCTGACTATGAATCAGACGATCAGGGAGATCCTGGATTATTTTCAGGACTTTTATGCGGACTTTTCCAGGGAACGTGCAGAAGAAATGTTAAAAAGCCTTGGAATCGACCCCACGGTGAAGATGCGGACCTTATCCAAAGGTACAAAAGAAAAGGTACAGCTGATCCTGGTGATGAGCCGGAATGCCAGCCTGTATATTCTCGATGAGCCGATCGCCGGTGTGGATCCTGCAGCGAGAGATTACATCCTGCGCACCATCATCAACAATTACAATCCCGAAGCTACGGTACTGATCTCTACCCATCTGATCGAGGATGTGGAGCAGGTACTGGATGAAGTGATCTTCATGCGCTACGGTCAGCTGGTGTTGTATACATCTGTTGACAATATCAGAGAAGAGAAGGGAAAGTCTGTAGATGCTTACTTCAGGGAGGTGTTCGCATGTTAGGAAAGTTGATGAAATATGAATGGAAAAATATCTGGAGAGCAGGTACACTGATGCTTCTGGGAATGCTTGCAGTCACTGTGATCGGCTGCGTGGTATTACGCATGCCGGGAGGACTGGTAACGGAAATTGTGGACGGCAATGATATCAATGCGGCACAGAGCTGGTTTGTAGTCTCTTCCTTTGTGGCAACACTGATCCTGTATGTGATCATGCTGCTGGCGTCCACCTGGGGTATGCTGATCTTTTTGGGAATCCGCTTTTACCGCAGCATGTATACGGATGAAGGCTATCTGTCCCATACTCTGCCGGTGACGGCAAACCAACTGTTTTTAAGCAAGGTACTGGTCTCCGGTGTCTGGTATCTGTTCCTTACGATAGGCATTGGTATCTCAGTGATGGCACTGGTCGTGTCTTTGATGACAGGACTTTTAAATGTTGGTGAACTGAGTGGTGTAATGACACAATATAATGGGAATATCTGGGAATTCCTGACGGATGCTTTTTATGAGATTGGCAGAGCATATGAAGACGAGATGGGAATCAATCTGCTGCATTATGGGATCACGCTGCTCTTAACCTATGTAGTAGGACCTTTCATTACTATGGTCACTCTGTTCGGAGCCCTGACGATCGGTCAGCTGTCTTCTAAACATAAAGGGCTCATGGGAATCCTGGCCTATGCGGGAGTGACGATCCTGTCTTCCATCATCGGCAGCACTGTACAGAGTGCTTTCATGTTTGGTACAAATGTCATGAGCAGTCAGAGTGGAATCTCGGTGAGTGCCAATTCGGCCTATGATATTAATGTGATCACCAGCCTGCTCCTGGCAGCGATCATGTACGGAGTATCTTATTACATTATGAATAAAAAATTAAACCTGGACTAACAGGTATGGCACCTTGCCCTTACGTACGAAATTTGGTATAATAAATCCAAATTGACAACAGGGGAACGGGTGAAGGTACATGCAGGAGATACTTGATAGAATTTTAGGAGGAAACTTCGATTATGAGAATGGTTCTTTGGAATTCTCCTGCTCTAAAATAGAGATTTCCCTGTCTCAGGGAACAGCGTACGAAGGCTCTTTTCACATCCTTTCTGCATCGGAAGGCTATGTAAAAGGATCTGTAATATCGGACCATCTGCTGATGGAATGCATAACAGACCAGTTTACCGGCTCCGATGCAGAAATTTTTTATTGCTTCCATGGAGAGAATCTGGAGGAAGGTGATGTGGTGAAGGGCTCTTTTTCTGTAGTCAGCAACAGGGGAGAATACAATCTGCCTTTCGTGGTGAACGTGGAGCATGGCGTATTGAATTCTTCCATCGGTACCATAAGGAATCTGTTTCATTTTGCTAATCTGGCGAAAAGTAACTGGGCGGAAGCGGTACGGTTATTCTATGATCCAGATTTCCGGCGTCTGTTCCAGGGGAATGATGAACATTTTTATGGCTGCTATCGTATGCTGTCCGCCTATGAGGGCAATGAGCAGAACGTGGAGGAATTTCTGATCTGTATCAATAAAAAGCAGCAGATAGAGTTTCTGATAGAGGAAAAGGAACTGGTGAAAAAGCTTTCCAGAGCGGAAGGTAATTACGGGGTGACGGAGAACAGCCTGAATATTGTCAGAAACGGCTGGGGATATACCGATTTACAGATCGAATGTGAGGGAGAGTTTGTCTTCACAGAAAAAGAAACATTAAGTGATGACGATTTTCTGGGAAACCGGTGCAGACTCCCGGTCTATATCGACAGCAGTATATGCAGGCCCGGTAAAAATTTCGGCAGGATCTATATATACAATGCTTATACGTCGCTGGAGATCCCGGTGACGGTACAGCTGGGGGATATGACGGCGGTGCGGCATGCGGACCACAGTCATATGCAGTGCAGAGCACAGATCATGAAATATTATGAGGATTTCAGATTACGTAAGATCGGAACAGGTACCTGGCTGGCAGAGACCGGCAAATTGGTGGAACGTATGGTGACTATGGATGAACGGGATGCATCGGCCAGACTGTTTCAGGCACAACTTCTGATCACCGAAGAGAGATACAATGAAGCCGGCTGGATCCTGGATCATGCAGCGGATATGCTGGAGGAACAGAAAGCTGCCGGCGGGGATCTGTGGGCATATTATCTGTATCTGACGACACTGATCCACAGAGATCCCCAGTATACCAGGCAGATGGCGGAACAGGTGGAGCAGATCTATCGCTATGACAGGACCAGATGGCGGGTGGCGTGGCTGCTTTTGTATCTGTCGGAAGAGTATAACCGGTCTGCTTCCGGAAAATGGCTGTTCCTGGAGAAGCAATATCAGTATGGATGTACCAGTCCGGTCATCTATCTGGAGGCACTGGCACTTCTGAACAGCAATCCTGCATTGTTGCGGAAACTGAACGGATTTGAACTGCAGGTGCTGCATTTTGGCGCCAGACAGGAGGCAATCAGTGACAGCCTGTTAGAACAGCTTCTGTATCTGTCAGGCAGAGTGCGGGAATATTCGCCGCTTTTGTGCAGAATTCTGAAAAAAGTATATGGGAAAAAAGAAGATGTACGTATCCTGCAGGAAATCTGCAGTCTGTTGATCAAAGGAGGCAAGACCGGTACGGATGCTTTTGGCTGGTATGAGAAGGGTGTGGAAAGCCATCTGCGGATCACCAATCTGTATGAATATTATATGGCCTCGACAGATATGGATTCCGTAACGGAACTGCCGAAGGTAATATTGATGTATTTCTCGTTCCAGAACAATCTGGATTACGAACACAGTGCCTTTTTATATGCGTATCTGTGGAAACACAGGGCGGAATACGAAGAATTGTATGAACATTACGAACCGCGTATCGAACGGTTTGTCATCGATCAGATTCAGAAACAGCACATTAACAGACATCTGGCGGTGCTGTATCAGGGATTCCTGACACCCGCGATTGTGACGGAGACAATGGCAAAGCCGCTTTCCCGTCTTCTGTTTGCACATCTGGTACGGGTGGAAGATAACAGAATACGCAAGGTGATCGTCGGTCAGCCGGGCAATCTGAAAATGACGGAGACTTTACTGCAGAACGGTATCACATGGGTAGCAATCTACGGAAATGATTATACCATTGCATTTGAGGATGCCTATGGGAACAGATTCCTGAAAAATGTGGAATACACGCTGGAAAAGCTTTTGGTGCCCGGAAAATATCTGCGGCTGTTGGAACATTATGTGCCGGATACTGTGGAACTGGATCTGTATTTTGCACAAAATGACAGAGGAGAAGAAGCTATGTCTTCCGCAAAGTTAATGCGTATGGCAAGACTTGCGGCATCCGATGCCGTGGAGCCGAAGCTGCGGCATAAAATAGCGGTAGAGCTGGCGCAGGCTTATTTTGATGCTGATGATGTGCAGGCATTGGACGAATATCTGCAGGAGTTTGATGGAGAACAGCTGACGGTGGAACAGAGAGAGACCGTACTGCGTTTCCTGATACTGCGGGGGAATTATGAGAAGGCATATCAGTGGATCGAACGGTATACACCGTATTTTGCGGAAGCCAAAATATTGCTGCACCTGACGGATGCGCTGATCTCACAGTCCGTACATGACGGAGAACCTGCCTTATATGCGACGGCATTGTCTGTTTTTCGCAGAGGAAAATACAACGGAAATGTTTTGGAGTATCTGTCTCATTATGTACAGGGAACGACGAAAGAGCTGCGTGATATCTGGAAAGCAGCCAGATCTTTTGAAGTAGACTGCTATGAACTCAGTGAGAAAATTCTGGTACAGATGTTGTTTTCCGGTGCATTTGTGGGAGAACGGCTGGATATTTTCCGCTATTACGTATCCCAGGGAGCCGGACAGGAGATCGAAGAGGCGGTTCTGATCCAGAGCTCTTATGATTACTTCTGCAGAGAAAAACTGACGGAGGAATACATTTTTCATGAAATCCGTAATTGCTATCTGCGGGGGGAAGAGACACAGAGAATCTGTAAACTGGCATATCTGAAATTCTATGCGGAGAACAGAGACAGGCTGGAGAGAGAAGATGAGCTGCTGATCCGGGACTTCCTGCAGGAAATGATGAAAGAGCATATTCATCTGAACTTTTTCCGGGAATATAAGGACTGCCTTCCCGAGCTGCAGGAATTAAAGGACAAGACCATTGTGGAGTATCATACCAGAGGCGGTGTCCGGGCAAGAATTCATTATGTGATGCTGCATGAGAACGGACAGGCAGAGGATTATCTGTCGGAATACATGCAGGAAGTATACAGTGGAGTATTTTTCAAAGATTTTGTGCTCTTTTTTGGTGAGAATATTCAGTATTATATTATGGAAGAATCCGCAAACGGAGAACAACTGACGGAGAGCGGAAGCTTACAGAAGAGTGATATCATGAATGATAATCCGGACAGTAAATACGAGATTGTCAATGATATGATGATCAGTATGACGCTGCAGGATGATGATACACTGGATCATCTTCTGGAGGAATATTACCGCAGAGAATATCTGGATCACAGACTGTTCACTCTGCAGTAAGATCAGACAGACCACAGAGAGGAGGCGGAAGGAAGATGCGACTGCCGGGAAGCGAAAAAGTAATCGTCGGATATGATCTTGGCAACAAATATGCGCAGATCAGCTGCTATGTTACGGGTAGTGAGGAAGAGATCAGAACATTGTCTTCCGTAGCGGGATCTTCGGTCTATACCATTCCGCTGGCGCTCAGTAAGAGACAGGGAGTCAACCAGTGGTTTTACGGAAGCGAAGCAATACGATATGCCGGGGAGGAAGAAGGAATTCTGGTGGAGAACCTTTTGAAGCTGGCCAGGGACGGAGAACCGGTGCAGATCGACGGCGCACCGATTGATCCGGTTGCGTTGCTGACACTTTTCCTGAAACGAAGTCTGGGTCTTTTATCTCAGGTGACAAATACGGAACGTATCGGTGCCCTGATGATCACCTGCGAAGAATTGGATCATCGGATGTTGGAAGTGCTGACAGCAGCCACAGAGGGACTTCATCTGAAGACGGATCAGATCTGCTTCCAAAGTCATGTGGAGAGCTTTTATTACTATAATCTGTACCAGCCGGAGGAACTGTGGCGGCATAAGACGATATTATGCGAATATGGAGATGCTTCCATACGTACCTACTGCATGGAATGCAACCGGCATACCACACCTGTAGTGGCATATATGGAGGAGAGGGAATTTCCTTTCCCGGTACCGGAATCCGATGAGAAAATGCAGGAGATTGCGAAAAAACTGTGTGAAAATCAGATGATATCTTCGGTATATCTGATCGGTGAAGCTTTTTCCCGGGACTGGATGAAGGAATCCCTGCGCTATCTGTGTAAGGGGAGGAGAGTTTTCCAGGGCAATAATCTGTTCAGCAAGGGTGCCTGTTATGGCATGATGGAGAGACTGACTCCCGGGGAAACCGGTAAAAATCATGTGTTTCTGGGAAAAGATAAACTCAAATCCAATATCGGAATGAAGGTTCTCAGGCAGGGAGAGGAATCCTACCAGGCATTGCTGGATGCCGGAATCAACTGGTATGAAGCCAAAAATACCATGGAATTCTATCTGCTGGAGGGACGAGCTGTGGAGATCCTGATCACTTCCTTGACCGGCAAGGGGAACCGGATCGCCAGAATCGTACCGGAAGAATTACAGGAGGGAATCATCCGCCTGCGGATCAGCGTGGAAATGCGGGATGACACACACCTCAAGGTAGAACTGGAGGATTTGGGATTTGGCACATTTCGTGCTGCAACACATCACATCTGGAAGGAAGAGATCGAACTCTGACCGGAGATGAAGATGGATGGAGATGAGAATGGAAATGAAGGCAAGTCTGTGTGTAGGTGAATATTGTGAAACAGCCTATAATATAGAAGAACTGGAGATCCGGGTCTATTGCATGGAGGAACTGTGTTATTGCCTGAAGGAAAATGCGTTTCTTCTGGATATGTCTATCATGAATGATAAACTGGTGGACTGGATCGGAGAGGAATGCAGGGTCAGAGAACTGGCAAAGCAATTGTACCCCATGGTACATAAACAGGGGTCACTGAGTGTTTTCGTGCTGACGATTCTGCAGTATGTGGGAATCTATGGGGAAGAAGAGCTGCAGGCAGTCGCACAGGTGCTGAAGCAGGGATCCGGACTCAGCAACCTGGAGAAACGTAAGAGCCAGATCGACTATATGGTGGAAAAAAGAAAATATGCCGCGGCCATTCGCGGATATGATATGCTATTGGAGACCTGGAGTGATCTGGAGAGAGAAGGAAGAGAGCTTCCGGCCGGAAAAGTCAGGGCGGCGATCCTGCATAATAAAGGCGTGGCCCTTACCGGACTGATGCTTTATGAGAAGGCAGCAGAGTATTTTCGTGAGGCATGGCAGGCGGATCCGGACAGAAGCCATCTGGATGCTTATCTTGCGGCAAAACGCATGGAGCTTACAGAAGATGCTTATGTGGCATTTGCGGCCCGGAACCCGGAATTCTATACAGAATCTCTGGAACTGGAGAAAAGTATGGAACAGTTCGGGAGAGAATGGGAACAGCAGCCGGAATTCCGGCAGTTGAAACTGCGAAGAGAATGGCGCGCGAATGACAGACAGAAATACGATGCGGAAAATGAGAGACTCATCACAGCATTGAAAAACAGTTATCGGACGAGTGTCAGCATATAACAGGACCAGAACGGACAGGAGAAAACTATGGCGTGGTGGAAACGCTTTTTTAAGAAAAAAACAGAACCGGTGGAAGAGGATGACTGGGAACAGTTGGTCTATACACGTAACGGTGTAAATTTTGAAGAGGAAGATCAGCGGAAACGTTACATTGTGAACTGCCTGGAGCAGATAGCGGAAGCTTCCAGGGAGATCGATCTGCTCACCGGAGAATATACACTGGTAACATCGTACCTGACGGATATGGAAGAGATTGAGGCGTTACCTGCACAGCAGAGAGGGGAGATCAACCGTACCGCAGGTAAAATATCTGCGCTGGAACAGGAACGCAGTAAATATCGTGAGAAGAAAAACCGGATGAAAGATGCGGATTATTATGCCATCCGTAAAAGAGAAGATGAGATCGAAGAAGGGATTCAGAAGATCCGGGAAGGCGAAAAATACGGCAATCTGGTACGACAGGATCTGCATCGACTGGATGGAGAACGGCATGCCTATGAATATCGCAGAAATGAACTGGAGAATCTGATGAACAATCAGAGGGGAATGGCGGTGATCTTCCTGACGGCATTGATCGTGTGCGTGATCATGTTGGCTGTTCTGCAGTTTGCATTTGAAATGGATACTTATGTGGGATATTTCCTGGCGGTAGGCGCCGGCGCAGTGGCAATCTCCTATGTGTGTATCAAATACATGGACAGTGACAGGGAATTGCAGCGTGTGGAGAAGACCATCAATAAACTGATCCAGCTGCAGAACAAAGTAAAGATCCGGTATGTGAACAACTGTCAGCTGATGGAATATCTGTATCTGAAATATAATACGGACAGTGCAGCCAGACTGGAAAAGCTGTGGAAAATGTACCAGGATGAAAAGGAAGAACGGAAACAGTTCGCGGAGGCGGAAGCCAAGATCGAATATTACCAGAAGCAACTGGTGGAACAGCTGTCTAACTATCGGGTACAGATGCCGGAACGCTGGATCGGTCAGACGGCAGCTCTTTTGGATAAACGCGAAATGGTGGAAATCCGACATGAACTCATTCAGAGAAGACAGGCGCTCCGCAAACAGATGGATTACAACCAGGAGGTGGCGGAGACCGCCAGGAACGAAGTGAAGGATGTAGCAGCAGCATACCCCAGATATGCAAAGGAAATTCTCTCGATGGTGGAGCGTTACGACCGATAAAGAATTGACAAGACCCTCCCGTTATGTTACTATGACACCGTGTTAGCAATTTACCATGCTAAAGTATACAATGCAGCCAACAGTGAGTGGCAGAACGGGAGGATGTATTATGAAAAGAGTATTAGTGGCATTATTGGCGATCAGCATGGCAGCAGGTGTTCTTACCGGCTGTGGTTCTAAAGGATCTGATAAGACATTTACCGTAGGTTTTGATGCGGAATTTCCCCCTTACGGATATCGTGATGACAATGGAGAATATGTAGGCTTTGACCTGGATCTGGCAGCGGAAGTATGCAAGAGACAGGGTTGGGAACTGGTAAAGCAGCCCATTGATTGGGATGCAAAGGATATGGAGCTTTCTTCCGGAGCTATTGACTGTATCTGGAACGGGTTCACCATGAACGGCAGAGAGGATGCCTACACCTGGACCGAGCCCTATGTGGATAACAGCCAGGTGTTCGTCGTAGCAGCAGCTTCCGGTGTACAGAATAAGGAAGAGCTGGCAGACAAGGTTGTAGCGGTACAGAAGGATTCTTCCGCACTGGCTGCACTGAATGATGAAGAGAACACCGATAACATTGCACTTCGTGATTCCTTTGCACAGCTGATCGAGTATGCGGATTATAACACTGCATTCATGGATCTGGAGCAGGGTGCGGTAGATGCCGTAGCTATCGATATCGGTGTGGCACAGTACCAGATTGCCCAGAGAGAAGCAGGGAAGTTCGTTATGCTGCAGGGTGAGGACAACAAGCTGGCAGTAGAGCAGTACGCCGTTGGTTTCTTAAAGGGTAACGATGAGTTAAGAAATACCGTGCAGAAGACCCTCGATGAGATGGCAGCAGACGGTACTTTCACACAGATCGCTGAAAAGTGGGGACTGACCGACAGTGTCTGCCTCGGTAAATAACAAAAGATAATTGATGTAAGTCAGGATAATTAAGGAGTAGATTTCATGAGTTTGCTGACCATGAGTGCCCAGCTGGCAGAGGGCTTTCTGATAACGGTGGAAATATTTGTACTGACCCTTTTATTCTCCCTTCCTCTTGGGTTGATCGTAGCCTTCGGAAGAATGTCAGGATGTAAGGTGATCCGCATTATTTCTAAAATTTACATATCCATCATGAGAGGAACCCCTCTGATGCTGCAGATCATCGTGGTGTATTTCGCACCCTTTTATGTGTTCCGCATGCACGTGGGAACGGGGTATCGTTTCCCGGCGGTGATCGTGGCATTCGTGATCAACTATGCAGCATATTTTGCGGAAATCTACCGTGCGGGGATCGAATCTATTCCGGTGGGACAGTATGAGGCTGCGCAGGTACTGGGCTACAGTAAGGCACAGACTTTCATGAAGATCATTCTGCCGCAGGTCGTGAAGCGGGTGCTTCCGCCGGTGACCAATGAGACTATCACATTAGTCAAGGATACTTCTATGGCATTTACCATTTCCATTGCGGAGATGTTTACAGTCGCGAAGCAGATCGGAGCAGCACAGACCAGTGTGGTTCCGTTGCTGGCGGCAGGTGTATTCTATTATATCTTTAATCTCGTTGTGGCATCCTTCATGGAATACCTGGAGAAGAAGACATCTTATTACAGATAGGTGACAGACAGGAGTATCGTATATGGAACAGACAGACGGCGAAATCCTCTTAGAAATGAATCATGTGAAAAAAAGCTTTGATGGAAACGGAGTGCTACGGGATATCTCCCTTACCGTGAAAAAGGGAGAGGTGGTCTCCATCATCGGTCCCTCCGGTTCCGGGAAGTCCACACTGCTTCGCTGTGCAACGCTTTTGGAAAAAATGGACGGCGGTGAGCTGATCTATTTAGGGCAGACGGCAGCTTCAGAGAAAACGGATAAAAACGGCAGAGTACAGTGCGAATATGCATCGAAGGCGGAATTACATAATATCCGTAAATGTTTTGGACTGGTATTCCAGAATTTTAACCTTTTTCCCCATTATACGGTGATGAAAAATATCATCGATGCGCCGATCCATGTGGATAAGGTAAGCCGCACAGAAGCCGTGGCGAGGGCGGAGAAGCTTTTAGCACAGTTGGGACTGTCGGATAAGGCAGATGCCTACCCTTACCAGTTGTCCGGCGGACAGCAGCAGAGAGTATCCATAGCTAGGGCACTGGCACTGCAGCCTAAGATCCTGTTCTTCGATGAGCCGACCTCAGCACTGGATCCGGAATTGACGGCAGAAGTATTAAAGGTGATCAGACAGCTGGCAAGTGAACATATGACCATGATCATCGTGACTCATGAAATGCAGTTTGCCAGAGAAGTATCCGACCGCATTATTTTCATGGAACAGGGTGTGATCGTGGAGGAAGGTTCTCCCGAAGCACTTTTTACAACGGAAAATGTCCGGGTTCGGGAATTTATCGGTAAGTTGCAGTAAAAACATATTGATTTTTTTTCGCAAATCTGTTTATCTATTAGGTGTGGGTGTATCTTGCCCACACCTGTTTCAATAAAAGACTGAAAAACATAAGAATGCGAGGACTGATGGTATGAGCGTACAGGAAATGAAACCGATCAAGGAAGGCAAAGTTCGTGAGATCTACGACAACGTAGATACCCTGATCATGGTGGCAACTGACCGTATCAGCTGCTTTGATGTGATCTTGGACAACACAGTAACAAAGAAAGGGACTGTATTGACCCAGATGTCAAAATTCTGGTTTGATATGACGGAGGATGTAATCCCCAATCATATGGTATCCGCTGATGTTAAGGATATGCCGGAATTTTTCAGACAGCCGAAGTTTGACGGCAACAGCATGATGTGCAAGAAGCTGAACATGCTCCCCATCGAGTGCATCGTTCGTGGATACATTACCGGAAGCGGCTGGGAAAGCTACAAGAAGAACGGTACCGTATGCGGCATCAAGCTTCCGGAAGGTCTGAAGGAGGCAGATAAGCTTCCTGAGCCCATCTATACCCCTTCCACCAAGGCGGAGATCGGAGATCATGATGAGAACATCTCCTACGAACAGAGTGTGGAATATCTGGAGAAGCGTTTCCCCGGAAAGGGTGCAGAATATGCTGCCAAGCTTCGTGACTATACCATCGCTATTTATAAAAAGTGTGCGGATTACGCATTGACCAAAGGAATCATCATTGCAGATACCAAGTTCGAGTTCGGTCTGGATGAGAACGGCAATATGGTACTGGGAGATGAAGTGCTGACTCCCGACAGCTCCCGTTTCTGGCCGGTAGACGGCTATGAGCCCGGACATGGCCAGCCTTCCTTTGACAAACAGTTCGCCCGTGACTGGCTGAAAGCCAATCCTGAAAAGGGCTGGAAGCTGCCGGAGGAGATCGTGGAGAAGACCATCGGCAAATACCTTCAGGCATACAAGATGCTGACAGGAAAGGATCTGTAAATAATAATTTGGGGTATTCCTTTTTGCGGGGGCAGGCAGGAAAGGTAAGGCTTACAAGTGACGGACAACATTTATATCCAGACAGAAAATAACGACAAATTAAAGGAAGAATGCGGTGTCTTCGGTGTGTACGACTTTGACGGACACGATGTGGCATCTACGATCTATTACGGACTTCTGGCATTGCAGCACAGAGGTCAGGAGAGCTGCGGTATCGCCGTCAGCGATACAAACGGACCGAAAGGGAAAGTCTTAAGCAGCAAGGATATGGGACTGGTCAATGAGGCATTTACACCCGAACACCTCGAGAAGTTAAAGGGGGATATCGGTGTGGGACATGTCCGCTATTCCACGGCGGGCGGTTCTACCAGAGAAAATGCACAGCCTCTGGTACTGAATTATGTAAAAGGTACTTTGGGACTGGCACATAACGGTAATCTGATCAATGCTCCGGAACTGCGGAGAGAGTTAGAGTACACCGGTGCTATCTTCCAGACCACCATTGACTCCGAGGTCATTGCATACCATATTGCCAGAGAGCGTCTGAATTCCAAATCCGTAGAGGAAGCGGTGGGCAGAGCCATGATGAAGATCAAGGGAGCGTACTCCCTGGTGGTGATGTCTCCGAGGAAGCTGATCGGCGCCAGAGACCCTTATGGTTTTAAGCCGTTATGTATCGGTAAGAGAGACCATACCTATTTTCTGTCCAGTGAGACCTGCGCTCTGGATACGGTAGGAGCTGAATTTGTCCGGGATGTGTTACCCGGTGAGATCGTGACCATATCTCCGGAGAAGGGGATCGAGTCCGACACCAGCCATGTGCTGAAGCCTGCGGATACCGCAAGATGTATTTTCGAGTATATTTATTTCGCCAGACCTGACAGTTTTATCGATGGGATCAGCGTGTATGATTCCCGTATCCTGGCAGGAAAGTTCCTGGCTATGGATTCCCCGGTGGATGCGGATCTGGTCATCGGTGTACCGGAGTCCGGCAACTGCGCTGCCATGGGATATTCCATGCAGTCCGGAATCCCTTATGGTATGGGATTCGTGAAAAATGCCTATGTGGGCAGAACTTTTATCAAGCCGAAGCAGAAGAGCAGAGAGAGCAGTGTACAGGTCAAGTTAAATCCTATCCGGGAAGCCGTGGAAGGCAAGCGTGTCATCATGATCGATGATTCCATTGTTCGCGGCACCACCTCCGACCGTATCGTGAAGATGTTGCGGGAGGCAGGAGCGAAGGAGGTTCATATGAGAGTCAGCTCACCGCCTTTTCTGTGGCCCTGCTATTTCGGCACAGATGTTCCGGCGCGAGACCAGCTGATCGCATATAACCGTTCCGTGAAGGAGATCAGTGACCTCATCGGTACAGACAGTCTGGACTATCTGAAGATCGAGAGACTGGAAGAACTGGTGGGCGGTAAGCTTGGCATCTGCAAGGGCTGCTTTACCGGCAAATACCCTATGGAACCGCCTGCGGAAGATATCCGCGGGGACTTCGACAAGTAGAAAATAAAAACAAAGAGAGAATAAAATCAGAGAGAATAAAATAAGAGGAGCAAGACAAATGAGTACAGGTACAGACAGATATCAGAGCCCGTTATCCGAACGCTACGCCAGTAAGGAGATGCAGTATATTTTCTCCCCGGATATGAAATTCCGTACATGGAGAAAGCTGTGGATCGCACTGGCAGAGACGGAGAAAGAGCTGGGACTGTCCCAGAACGGGAAACCCGTCATCACAGATGAGCAGATTGAGGAACTGAAGGCACACGCAGAGGACATCAATTATGATGTGGCAAAAGAGCGTGAGAAGCTGGTACGTCATGATGTTATGAGCCATGTATATGCATACGGACAGCAGTGCCCCAAGGCAGCCGGAATCATTCATTTGGGTGCAACCTCCTGTTACGTAGGTGACAACACCGATATTATCGTGATGACAGAGGCTTTGAAGTTAGTCAGAAAAAAGCTGATCAATGTCATGAAGGAACTGGCTGATTTCGCAGATAAGTATAAGGCACAGCCTACCCTGGCATTCACTCATTTTCAGCCTGCACAGCCTACGACCGTAGGTAAGAGAGCAACCTTGTGGCTGCAGGAGTTCTCTCTGGATCTGGAGGATCTGGATCATGTTCTGGGTACCATGAAGCTGTTAGGCTCCAAGGGAACCACCGGAACCCAGGCATCCTTCCTGGAACTGTTCAACGGGGATCAGGAGACCATCGATAAGATCGATCCCATGATCGCTGCCAAGATGGGCTTCAAGGAGTGCTATCCCGTATCCGGACAGACTTATTCTCGTAAGGTGGATACCAGAGTAGCCAACGTACTGGCAGGTATTGCGGCATCCGCACACAAGATGAGCAACGATATCCGTCTGTTACAGCACCTGAAGGAAGTGGAAGAGCCGTTTGAGAAGAATCAGATCGGTTCCTCCGCAATGGCATATAAGCGTAATCCCATGAGAAGTGAGCGTATTGCGTCTCTGTCCCGTTATGTGATGGTGGACGCACTGAATCCCGCGATCACTTCCGCTACCCAGTGGTTCGAGAGAACGCTGGATGACTCTGCAAATAAGAGACTGTCCATTCCCGAAGGCTTTCTTGCCATCGACGGCATCCTGGATCTGTGCCTGAATGTTGTGGACGGTCTGGTAGTATACCCGAAAGTGATCGAGAAGCATATGATGAGCGAGCTGCCCTTCATGGCTACCGAGAATATTATGATGGATGCTGTAAAGTTAGGCGGCAACCGTCAGGAGCTGCATGAGCGTATCCGTGAGCTGTCCATGGAGGCGGGCCGCAACGTGAAGGTAGAAGGAAAAGAAAACAATCTGTTAGAGCTGATCGCCGCAGATCCTGCATTCCCCATGGGACTGGAGGAACTGAAGGCATCCATGGATCCTTCCAAGTATATCGGACGTTCTAAGGAACAGGTGGAAGCATTCTTAAAGAACGTGATCCATCCGATTCTGGAAGCCAACAAAGATCTTCTGGGCGTAAAGGCAGAGATCAATGTATAAATAGAAATCATATCATCACAGAAATCCGTCATTTGACCAGGAGAGCCAATGGCGGTTTTCTGCGTTGCGGAGAAATATCAGAGAGAGCAGGAGATAGATAAAAATGGGTGGATTTTTTGGAGTCGCAGCAAAAGAAGACTGTGTATTTGATCTGTTTTTCGGAACAGACTATCATTCCCATCTGGGAACCAGACGCGCCGGAATGGCAGTCTACAGCAAAGAGGAAGGTTATAACAGAGCCATTCACAACATCGAGAATGCGCCGTTTCGTACCAAATTCGACAAGGATGTCAATGAAATGCGGGGCAATCTCGGTATCGGATGTATCTCAGATTTTGAACCACAGCCACTGATGGTGCGTTCCCATCACGGAACTTATGCCATCACCACGGTTGGCAAGATCAATAATACTGATGCCATTATAAAGGATCTGTTCGCAAAAGGACATTCCCATTTTCTGGAGATGAGCGGCGGCGACATCAACGCCACGGAGTTGGTGGCAGCCATTGTGAATCAGAAGGATAACCTGGTAGAGGGCATTCAGTACGCCCAGGAGATCATTGAAGGTTCCATGACGCTTCTGATCATGACACCGAAGGGAATCTATGCGGCCAGAGATAAGATGGGACGTACTCCTGTGGCCGTGGGCAAAAAGGAAGGGGCATATTGTGTTTCCTTTGAAAGCTTTGCTTATCTGAATCTGGGATACCAGCCGGTACGTGAACTGGGACCGGGAGAGATCGCCGTGGTGACACCGGAAGGCGTGCGGACGCTGGTACAGCCGGGAAAAGACATGAAAATCTGCACCTTTTTGTGGGTATATTACGGATATCCTTCTTCCTCTTACGAAGGGATCAGTGTTGAAAAAATGCGTTATCAGTGTGGCGCGAAGCTCGCGGAGCGTGATCATGTAAAGCCGGATATCGTAGCCGGTGTGCCGGATTCCGGTACCGCTCATGCAGTGGGATATGCGAACCGTTCGGGGATTCCTTTCTCCCGCCCGTTCATTAAATATACACCGACCTGGCCGAGATCTTTTATGCCGACGATACAGACCCAGAGAAATTTGATCGCCAAGATGAAATTGATTCCGGTACATGACCTGATCCAGGATCAGAGCCTGCTGCTCATTGATGATTCCATTGTCCGCGGTACACAGCTGAGAGAGACGACGGAATTTTTATACCAGAGCGGTGCGAAGGAAGTACATATCCGTCCGGCATGTCCCCCCTTGTTATACGGTTGTAAGTATCTGAACTTCTCCAGATCCTCCTCCGAGATGGATCTGATCACCCGCCGTGTGATCAAGGAGATGGAGCAGGAAGACAGACAGATCGACCTGAAGAACTATGTGGATCCGGATACGCCGGAGTATGAAGAAATGGTAGGCAGGATAGGAAGGCAGCTGAACTTCACTACCCTGCAGTTCCAGAGACTGGATGATATGATCGAGTCTGTGGGGATCGGAAGAGACAAACTCTGTACCTATTGCTGGGATGGAGCACAATAATCGCAGATTATATAAAATATAATAAATATTGATTTTACTTATATCACAAAGTGTTGTATACTAAAAGACGGTGTGAGAGAAACATTGTTCTCTCAAAAGAGTAAGAGAGTTGAGTTAGATTTATCACGAATCGTGATAAAGAATGGAGGAAAACATGGTAAAGGCAGTTGTAGGAGCCAACTGGGGCGACGAAGGAAAAGGAAAGATCACAGATATGCTGGCAGAGAAAGCGGACATTATCGTACGTTTTCAGGGCGGCGCAAATGCAGGACATACTATCGTGAACAATTATGGTAAATTTGCTCTGCACACCCTTCCTTCCGGTGTATTTTACAATCATACCACCAGCGTGATCGGTAACGGTGTGGCATTGAACATTCCCATCCTGATGAAGGAGATCAAGTCTATCACAGACAGAAATGTTCCCATGCCTAAGATTCTGGTATCCGACCGTGCACAGATGGTAATGCCTTATCATATTTTATTTGATCAGTATGAGGAAGAGAGACTGGGCGGCAAGTCCTTCGGTTCCACCAAGTCCGGTATTGCACCTTTTTATTCCGATAAGTATGCGAAGATCGGTTTCCAGGTAAGTGAGTTATTTGATGACGAACTGTTAGAGGAAAAGGTACAGCGCGTCAGCGAGATGAAGAATGTCATCTTAGAGCATCTGTATCATAAGCCGCTGATCGATCCCGCAGAACTGTTAAATACCCTGCATGAGTATCGTGACATGATCGCACCTTTCGTATGCGATGTATCTGCATTCCTGGATAAGGCACTGAAGGAAGGCAAGACCATTCTGTTAGAGGGTCAGTTAGGTACCATGAAGGATCCGGATCACGGAATCTACCCTATGGTAACTTCTTCCTCCACCCTGGCAGCATACGGTGCTATTGGTGCAGGTATCCCTCCTTATGAGATCAAGCAGATCGTTACCGTAAGTAAAGCATACTCTTCCGCAGTAGGAGCAGGCGCTTTCGTATCCGAGATCTTCGGTGACGAGGCAGATGAGCTTCGCCGCCGCGGCGGTGACGGCGGTGAGTTCGGCGCTACCACCGGACGCCCCAGACGTATGGGCTGGTTCGACTGTGTAGCTACCAAGTACGGCTGTCGTCTGCAGGGCGCTACCGATGTGGCATTTACCGTACTGGATGCACTGGGATATCTGGAGGAGATCCCTGTATGTGTAGGCTATGAGATCAATGGCGAAGTGACCACTGATTTCCCTGTAACCTACAAGCTGGAGAAGGCTAAGCCCGTACTGAAGAAACTCCCCGGATGGAATTGTGATATCCGCGGCATCAGAAAATTCGAGGATCTGCCTGAGAACTGCAGAAAGTATGTAGAGTTCATTGAGGAGCAGATCGGCTTCCCTATCACCATGGTCAGCAACGGCCCTGGAAGAGAAGATATCATTTATCGTGAGAGTCCTCTGAAGAAATAATGATAGAGTATAATACGAAATACCCTGCGAAGCAGGATGTAGAGTGCGATAGCACGAATTCGTGAGCTTATGATTTATAGTAATGCAGGAAAAGGGCATGGCGCGGCAGAAGATGCAGCCTATGCCCTTTTTTCTCAAAGCGGTTTGCGGGATTGATGGGAGGCACTATGGTCAATAACCTGGAGGCATATAAAGTATTTTATTATGTGGCAAAATGCGGAAGTGTGACGAAGGCAGCAGGGGAACTGTCCATTTCACAGCCGGCGGTCAGTCAGGCTGTCAAGCAGCTGGAAAACACTTTGGATGTGTCGCTTTTTCACCGGGCGGCAAAAGGTGTGCGCCTGACCGGTGAGGGAGAATTGTTATATTCCTATGTGGCAAAAGGATACGAACAGATCGAACTGGGGGTGAAGAAGGTCCACCAGATGCAGAATATGGAGCTGGGTGAAGTCCGGATCGGTGCCAGCGATATGACACTGCAGTTCTATCTGCTTCCCTATCTTGAAAAATTTCATGAGAAGTATCCTGGCATTAAAGTAATCGTATCCAATGCCCCCACCCCGGAGACCCTGAATTCTCTAAGAGAGGGAAGGATTGATTTCGGAATCGTCAGCACTCCTTTTCCAGACAGACCGGATATTCAGATGATCCCCGTGCGGGAGATCGAGGATGTATTCGTGGCCGGGAGAAGATTTTTCGGGTATAAAAATAAAATGCTGGATTTTCAGGAACTGGAGAGCCTGCCCCTTATTTTTCTGGAGAAAAATACCAGCAGCAGAAGTTATATGGATGAATTCCTTGCGGGCAACGGTGTCTATGTGCAGCCGGAGTTTGAATTGGCCACCAGTGATATGATCGTGCAGTTTGTCAGGAGAAATCTTGGTGTGGGCTGTGTGATGCGGGATTTCGCCAGAGATTATGTGGAATCCGGTCTGCTTTTTGAACTCAGGTTCAATAAAATGATACCGAAGAGACAGTTCTGTGTTGTAAGGAATACGAAAATGCCTATGGCGCCGGCGGCGGAGAAGCTGCTTGAGATCATGGAACTGGATGCGGCAGCTGCTACGGTATAAAGAGGCCGATATAAATGGCGCAGATGGCATATGCAAGAGGTATAAAGAGACTGATATAAATGATGCAGATGCGTATGCAAGAGGTATAAAGAGGTCGATATAAATGATGCAGATGGTGTATGCAAGAGAATGTACAAACAGATAGGAGACGGGATAAGATGATACGTAATATAATATTTGATATTGGAAATGTACTGACTGATTATCGCTGGGAAGGATTTCTGGCAGACAAAGGATTCGATGCGGAGATGATTCAAAAGATCGCCAAAGCATCCGTGATGCATCCGGCATGGGCAGAGTATGATCGCGGTACCTGGACGGATGAACAGGTACTGGCTGCGTTTGTAAAAGATGCACCACAGCTGGAGCAGGAGCTGTATCAGGCGTTTACGAGTATTGCCGGAATAGTAACTCCGAGAGCCTATGCAATTCCCTGGCTGCAGGAATTAAAGGCAAAAGGATACCATGTGTATTATCTGTCTAATTTTTCCCGCAAGGCCGAGGTGGAGTGCGCAGAGGCATTGAATTTCCTGCCGGAGATGGAGGGTGGTATCCTGTCTTATAAGGAGCATCTGATCAAGCCGGAACCGGAGATCTATCAATTGCTTTTGAAACGTTATGGATTGAAGGCAGAAGAGAGCGTATTCCTGGATGATACCTTGAAGAACGTCGAAGCCGCCGAAGAACAGGGAATCCATGGCATCCACTTCCTGACCAAAGAGCAGGCGGAAGAGGAACTGCGCAAGCTTGGCGTTGACTGCTGACAATTTTTTCTAAAAAATACAAAAATATGAGATTTTGCCATGTAAAAAGCTGTTATTTTCGCTGAACGGGCAAAATGAAGAAATTCCGTACAAAAATCCCTGGTTTAGGAACTTTTTTGTACGGAATTCATTGTTTTTGGGGTATTTGCGACAAACTAAATTGAGAGTTAGTGAAATACATTGGCAAAATCCACGAACTCCCGGAGCATGCGATACACATGTCTCGATGTAAGGTCTCCGGATGTGAATTTTCTACGAAAAGTGATGAGTAGTTCTCGTCATGACGGGGCCGCCTACAGTCGACATCCATGTCGACAATCGGCTGACGCGGACATCGTGTCCGCTTTCCCCCTGTCTTTCAGCACTTTTCTAGAAAATATCAACATCCTCCGACAAACATTTTCAACATGGCACCGCATATTCCGGGAGTTCTGCATTTTGGAAAGCTTTCAAAAAACCAGTAGCCCCGGCTGGGTATAAGAATAAGCAGACCGTAAGCAGACGTCGGTACTTAGCGAGGGGACTTCCCTCGCTTATGTACCGCTACGCTCTGAGACAGAGCGCGAGCGTGCCGCGTTTCTTATACCCTGCCAAGGGCTACGGGATTATTTCATTAACTTTCAATTTACTTGTCTTTATTCTTATCCTCCGGATGGAAATCTGCGAAGGTGGAGCGGTTCGTCAGCTTCCCGAACATCCAGGTGTAGATCCAAATGAGAAGAGGAATGGCTACCGTGGCTAACAGGCAGGTGGCGAACAGTGCGTGGCTGGCGGAACTGTCGAAGATCGCTGCTAACAGTGTTACAACATACAACAGCACCAGCACAACGATTCCTGCGATCGCGAAGATCTGTTTGGAAGTCATTTTTGTTTTCTTGTTTTCTGTATTTTTATCCTGTGACATCATTTTTCCTTTCATTACTCAGGGACCAACAAAGAAGAAAGCTTTGTCTGTGTGCTATTCGTGATCTTCCGAAATCTCGGCGGTGCCGGCATCGTGTTCTTCGGGAACGTCCGGTATCGTCATCAATACCTTTACAATACGATTCTGGTCGATGCCCTGTACTTTCAGATGAATACCGTTTTCCAGGGTGACTTCCTCACCGTCCTCCGGCAGACGATCCAGACAGTCGATGATCAGACCGCCGATGGAATCATAGTCTTCACTGGTCAGATCGGTACCGAGAGCATCGTTAATATCGTCCAGCTTCATGCTGCCTTCTACCAGATAAGTGTCGTCGGACATCTTCTGGATCAGTTCTTCTTCATCCTCATCATATTCGTCACGGATCTCACCGACGATTTCTTCTAATAGATCCTCCAAAGTGATCATACCTACGGTAGCACCGTACTCATTTAATACGAAAGAGACATTCGTGGTCTTTTCCCGCATTTCATACATCAGATCGGCAATCTTTTTATATTCGTAAGTATAATAAGCATCTCTTAAGATATTTCCCACATGGAAAGCACTCTGGTCTTCTGTCAGGATAAAGTCCTTGATGTTGATGAGACCGATAATATTGTCTTTATCATCCTCATAGACCGGAAGCCGTGTGTACATGGAATCACGGAACACTGCAAGTACATCATCATAGGTAGCATCAAGACTGACCGTTACCATATTGATCCTGGGGATCATGATGTCCTTGGCATGAGCATCGGAAAAATCAAACACATTGTAGATCAGCTTTCGCTCTTCGGATTCAATGACGCCATCCTCGTGGCTGACATCTACATAGGTCTTCAGTTCACTTTCTGTCATGGCACTGGCTTTTTTATTCGGATCAATATGTAACAGTTTCATAATGCCATGGGAGAGCAGGTCTACCACGATAATAACCGGTGTGAGTACCTGCATCAGCAGGTATATGATATTACAGTAGGACAGTGCCAGCTTTTCAGAACACAGAACCGCCCAGGTCTTCGGTACGATCTCGCCGCAGAGTAATACGACAATAGTTAAAATACCGGTTGCGATACCTACAGCCAGATTAATGCGCATAGCTAAAGTTGTTGCCAGGGAAGATGCAGTCAGATTTACAATGTTATTACCGATCAGAATGGTGCTGATCATTTTACTGTAATTATCCAGAATTTTATTGACGCGTGCAGCACGCTTGTTGCCTTCCTCCTCCAAAGAACGCATTCGCACACGGTTCACCGTGGACAGTGCAGTCTCGGCGGAAGAGAAAAAGCCGGACAGAAAAATAAGAACAATAATAGAAATCAGTTGTATGACACCAGAGGTATCCAAAAAAATTCACTCCTTCTTAAAATAAAATAGCAGGCTTATGCCTTATTTATGTGTTATTAAGCAACAATATACAATAGGACAGGAATAGTTGTCAAGTTTTCCGAAGGCTTTGAATATACATTTTACATAAGTAAAAGGAGGGATGACATGGAAAAAAGAGGAGAAGGAAAAGAAGGCATTCCGGTACTGGCACTGGCGAAATGCCTGCTGGTATCTTATGTGCTGACATTGCTGCTTCTATGTCTGTTGGCACTTTTATTGTATAAACTTCATCTGACGGAAGGTATAGTGACGATTGCAATTTCCGCCATCTATGTAGCCACTACTTTTACGGCGGGGCTTTTGGCAGGGAAAAGAATGGAAAAGCAGAAATTCCTATGGGGAGCTTTCATGGGAGCGGCATATTTTGTAATCCTGGCGGTGGTGTCGGTGCTGATCAGGACACCGGAGACCGCATTAGGCAATTCCTTCTGGACTACCATGGTATTGTGCGTGGCAGGGGGAACGCTGGGCGGAATGCTAGGGTGAAAAGCAGGTAACAATGACTTTTACCGCTTTTTTACCGTTTTTTGAGAAAAAAAGCTTTTACAAATGCCAAATACATGATATAATGAGCAAAAATGAGTCGCGTGTCTGCATATTTATATACACGCCGGCGTCTATAGGCGCTTTGAAATCATAAGGAGGCTATTTTTAATGAAGCATATTAAGACTTTAACAACCAGAGATTTAAAGGAATCTATGAAAAAGGGCGGCTGTGGTGAGTGCCAGACTTCCTGCCAGTCTGCATGTAAGACTTCCTGCACAGTAGGAAATCAGAGTTGTGAAAAGATTAAATAATCTAAGAAATTGAGAAGAGACTAACGTAAGCAGCGATTCAGGTCGCTGCTTATTCTCTGTTAATGTGTTTTAAGCAATAAGAAGTAGAAAGAAGAGGAATAAAACTGTGATACATCAGTATAAGAGCAACGGCTATAATATCGTTATGGATGTGAACAGTGGTTCCGTTCATGTCGTAGATGATATTGTGTATGATATGATCCCACTGGTAGAGCCTCTGGTGACAGAAGGCATCAAGGATGCGGACACCATCAAGGCTGCTGTACTGAATCTTGCGAATATCCCCTATCCCCAGGAAGAGATCACCGAAGCGGTGGACGAAGTTTTGGAGCTGGAGAAGGCAGGACAGCTGTTTGCTCCCGATATTTACGAGAATTATATTTTTGATTTTAAGAAGCGCCAGACCGTAGTCAAGGCACTGTGCCTGCACATTGCCCATGACTGTAACCTTGCCTGCAGATATTGTTTTGCGGAAGAGGGTGAGTACCACGGCAGAAGAGCGCTGATGAGTTTTGAGGTCGGAAAAAAGGCACTGGATTTCCTGGTAGCCAATTCCGGCAACCGCGTGAACCTGGAAGTGGATTTCTTCGGCGGCGAACCCCTGATGAACTGGGATGTGGTAAAGCAGCTGGTAGAATACGGCAGAAGCTTAGAGAAACCCAACAATAAAAAGTTCCGCTTTACCCTGACTACCAATGGTATCTTATTAAATGATGAGATCCTGGAGTTCGTAAATAAGGAAATGGGTAATATCGTGCTGAGTATCGATGGACGTAAGGAGATCAACGATAAGATGCGTCCTTTCCGCGGCGGGCAGGGCAGCTATGACATCATTGTTCCCAAGTTCCAAAAGGTAGCGGAGAGCAGAGACCAGATGAATTATTATGTGCGTGGTACATTTACCCACAATAATCTGGATTTCTCCAAGGACGTTCTGCATCTGGCAGATCTGGGATTCAAGCAGATCTCCGTGGAGCCCGTTGTGGCACAGCCTACGGATGATTATGCCATCAGAGAAGAGGATCTTCCGATCTTAAAGGAAGAATACGATAAACTGGCAGTAGAAATGATCAAGCGCAAGAAAGAGGGCAAGGCTTTCAATTTCTTCCACTTTATGATCGATCTGCAGGGCGGCCCCTGCGTAGCCAAGAGACTCTCCGGCTGCGGATCCGGCACTGAATATCTGGCGGTTACTCCCTGGGGAGACTTATATCCCTGCCACCAGTTCGTGGGTAACGAGAAGTTCCTCATGGGCAATGTGGATACCGGTGTGGTAAGAGATGATATCCGCGACGAGTTCAAATGCTGTAATGTCTATGCAAAGGACAAGTGTAAGAAGTGTTTTGCCAAGTTCTATTGCAGCGGCGGATGTGCTGCGAACTCCTATAATTTCCATGGCAATATCAATGATGCGTATGACATCGGCTGTGAGCTGCAGAGAAAACGTATCGAATGTGCTATCATGCTGAAGGCTGCGGAAGCAGCAGAAGCTTCAGAAGAATAGAAAGGACAAAGGAAAGATGAAAAAAAGTAAAGCAATCATCATTCTGCTCTGCGCACTTCTGGTCCTGCTGGGTGTCGGCTATGTGGATCTCTATGGCGTAGATGCGGAAGGAACTGCCAGTGCTTCAGACATCAGTCTGGGACTGGATCTGGCCGGTGGTGTCAGCATCACTTATCAGGTGGTAGGCGATGAAGAGCCGGATGCAACGGATATGGCAGATACTATTGCCAAGCTGCAGAAGCGTGTTGAGAATTACAGTAAAGAGGCTATTGTATACCAGGAGGGTACCGATCGTATCAATATCGAGATCCCCGGTGTAACAGATGCCAACAAGATCCTGGAAGAACTGGGACGTCCCGGTTCCCTGTATTTCATTGCAGAGACAGACAAGGACGGCAATGCGAACTACTCTATGCAGGCAGTGACCGATGCACAGGGCAATGCAAGCTATGCGTACGCTCTGAATAAGACCATCGATGAACTGAAGGCAGATGGATCCATCATGCTGGAGGGTACGGATGTCAAGACTGCTACCGCAGGCTCTATCAAGGATCAGACGATGGGCAATTCCACCTATGCGGTAGACCTGGTAATGACGGAGGAAGGTACTAAAAAGTTTGAAGAGGCTACCAGAAATGCTTACGAGAAGGGCGAGACCCTGGGTATCTATTATGATGGATCCTTTGTAAGTGTTCCTTCCGTAAAAGGTGTATTCTCCGACGGTAATGCACAGATCTCTCCCATGAACTCTTATGAAGAGGCAGAGAGCCTGGCTTCTACCATCCGTATCGGTGGACTGAAGCTGGAACTGGAAGAGCTGCATTCCAAGGTAGTTGGTGCACAGCTGGGAGTGGAAGCAATCTCCACCAGCTTAAAAGCAGCTGTGATCGGATTTATCGTAGTGGCTGTTTTCATGATCGCAGTATATTTCCTGCCCGGATTTGCTTCTGTTATTGCACTGGGCATTTATGTGGCATTGGTAGTACTTTTGCTGAACGGCTTTGACATGACCCTGACCCTGTCCGGTATCGCAGGTATCATCCTGTCCATCGGTATGGCAGTGGATGCCAACGTTATCGTATTTGCCCGTATCCGTGAGGAACTGGCAACCGGCAAGACTGTTAAGAGTGCCATGCAGATCGGTTATGACAAGGCACTGTCCGCTATCATCGACGGTAATGTGACTACCCTGATCGCAGCAGCAGTGCTGTGGTTGTTAGGACCTGGTACCGTAAAGGGCTTTGCACAGACGCTGGCACTTGGTATCGTATTATCCATGTTCACCGCACTGGTAGTGACCAAGTATATCATGAAAGCTTTCTACGCACTGGGACTGAAGGATCCCAAGTGGTATGGTGTAGGTAAGGAACACAAGACAGTGAACTTCTTAGGCAAGAAGGGAATCTTCTTCGGACTGTCTCTGGCAGTGATCCTGGCAGGATTTATTACCATGGGTGTCTACAAGATGAACACCGGTGATGCACTGAATTACAGCCTGGAGTTCAAGGGCGGTACTGCAACTACTGTCACTTTTGATAAGAGCTATACGCTGGAAGAGATCAACAGCGAGATGGTACCTCTGATCGAGAGCACCACCGGCAGTGCAGTTCAGATCCAGACCGTACAGGGCTCCAATGAAGTTATCTTCAAGACCGGTTCTCTGGATGTGGATCAGAGACAGGCACTGAATCAGATGTTCGTGGATAATTTTGGTGTGGATGAGACGCTGATCACCTCCGAGACCATCAGCTCCACCATCAGTAACGAGATGAAGTCCGATACGATCCTGGCGGTAGCAGTAGCAATCATCTGCATGCTGATCTATATCCGCTTCCGTTTCAGCGATATCCGTTTCGGTGTCAGCAGTATTGCCTGCCTGCTCCATGACGTGCTGGTAGTGATCACCTTCTACGCACTCGCAAGAGTATCCGTCAGCAATACCTTTATCGCGTGTCTGCTGACCATCGTAGGTTACTCTATCAACGCCACCATCGTAATCTTCGATCGTGTACGTGAGAATATGGCAGTTATGACCAAGAAGGATGATCTGCAGGATGTTGTAAACCACAGCATCACCCAGACACTGTCCCGAAGCTTATTTACCTCCCTGACCACACTGGTAATGGTAGGTGCGTTGTACATCTGGGGTGTGACCAGCATCCGTGATTTCGCACTGCCTCTGATGGTAGGTATCATCTGCGGTGCTTACTCCTCTGTATGTATTGCAGGTGCCCTGTGGTATGTATTGAGAAAAAAGTTCGCACCCAAGGCGAAATAAGTAGGAATAAGTAAAAATAGGTAACAAAAATAGCATAAAAGTATTCTCAAAGGAGATGGAAGCGAAAGGCTTCCATCTCTTTTTAGTTTGCGCCTTGCGGTGCATATTTCAAATTGGTACTTCATAGGAAACATTTTCGTGAAACTTTCACAAATATTTAGGAAAACGCAGGAAACCTAAAAAATATTTGTGAATAACAGCCAAAAAAGAAAGAATGAAACTGTGAAAAATAAATAATGCAGAGGGAAAACGATTACCCAAAATCAAATTGACCATCAGGAAACAGCAACGTTATAATCAAAATAACCCAAGGGAAAGTGCACTTTTTAAAACGGTTGAAACGACAGAAAGGTTACAAAAATATAACACAGACAAGTAGAATCGGAAAGAGAGGATATTATGGGTAAGGTGATAAGACGTTGTGGATCATTTCTGATGATGCTTCTGCTGGTGATCGGGATTCTGCCGATGACGGTAAATGCAGAAACAACACAGAATACAGAAGAGAGAAATGCGCTTTATGTACAGGTGCCGGATGACTGGGCAGACCCTTGCGTCTGGGCATGGGACAGTGATGGCAATAATGCGTTTACAGCATGGCCCGGCGAGGAGATGGAAGCAGATGCAGCTAATGACGGCTGGTATTATATCTGGCTTCCTGCATGGGCGAATCATGTGATCATCAATGCCAATGAGGGTAACGTGCAGACCGAAGAGCAGATCCTGGATACCAATGCAGCATGGATCACGGTGAGTGCAGCGGACACCGTAGAGATCTCTTATGAGAGCAAGACTACCGGAGAGGCACCGGCTTACGTAGAGAAATTTGTGGTACATGCAAAAGTAGATGACTCGTGGGATACCCCCTGCCTGTGGGCGTGGTCGGCACCGGATGGCACCAATGCCTTTGCGGCATGGCCCGGGGAAGAGATGAAAGCAGGCGAAGATGGCTGGTACAGCATCAAGGTTCCGGTATGGGTCAATTCCATCATTGTCAATGCGAACGAAGGAAGCGTACAGACCGAGGATATCTCCATTGATCCCGCAGAACTATGGGTAACGGTAGCAGCCGACGGCAGCTACGATTTCAGCTATAAGAACCCGGATCAGGCAGAAATCCCCAATGTGACGATTCACGTATCTGCTCCCGCAGACTGGAACGGTCCCTGTCTGTGGGCATGGTCGGCACCGGACGGCACTAACGCATTTGCAGCATGGCCCGGGGAGGCATTAGAGGAAGGCGAAGGCGGCTGGCTGGTAAAGGAGATTCCCGGCTGGGTGAATTCCATAATCGTCAATGGGAATGAGGGAAGTGTACAGACAACGGACATTTCCGTAGAGACCGGTAAGGATATCTGGCTTACGATAAACGGTCCGGAGGATTACAACGTATCTTATGAAGAAATCGCGCTGGAAGAGACAACCGAAACTGTGGCAACACAAGAGCCTGCGGAAGCTGTGGAAGCAACAAACGAAGCAGCGGAGAATACAGAGAAATCCACACCGGTCGTACCTATCGTGATCGGCGTGCTGGTAGTGGCAGCAGGTGGCGCGGCAGTAGCAGTCTCAAAGAAAAAGTCACAGAAATAAGATATAAAAACAAGCAGCAGGAGAGTACATATCAAAGGAGTGCAGGATATGAAGAATAAAAATCAGAAGAGAATCCGGAACAGAGCATGGGCATGGATCGTGACAGCAGGACTGACCATTGGCAGCCTGACCGGCTGTGGCAGTCAGACGGTGGAGCAGACAGCGCAGGATGAGAAGACGGACGGAGAAGTTACGATCACCATCTGGCACGACAAGGAGGATGCGGTAACGCAGGTCCTGGAAGAGGAATTTACCCAATTAGAGCCGCAGATCCATGTAGTACTGGAGAAAAAGAGTGATCTGACAGAAGCTCTCAAAATGGTGGGAAATGATCCTAAGGCAGCTCCGGATATGTACTTTTTTGCTCATGATAAGATAGGTGTCTATGCAGAAATGGGTATTCTGTCGCCTATCACGGATATCATTCCGGCAGAGGAACTGGATGCCTATATGGATAACACGATCGAAGCGGCGACTTATAAGGGAACGGTCTATCAGCTTCCTATCTATTATGAGACCTTACTTTTTATGTATAACCGTCTCTACATGAAAGATGAGGAAGTGCCGGCTACCACAGAGGAACTGTATGCTTATATGCAGGAGAATACCCGTGGAGGGCATTACGGATTCGTGGAACAGCATAGTACCCCTTATTATGCGGCAGGCTGGATCAATGGATTCGGAGGCTATATCCTGAATGACGCCGGAGAGCCGGGATTAAATCTGCCGGAGACAGAGGAAGCCCTGGCCTATCATAAAAAGTTCGTGGATCTCATGCCGGGGGAAACCGAGTACGCCACAGTGAATACTCTGTTCAAAGAAGGAATGGCGCATGCAACCATAGCCGGTCCCTGGCTGATCCCGACAGTAAGAGAAAGCGGAATGGACGTGGGAATCGCCTCTATGCCTGTGATCGATGAGACCGGAAAACCAATCGCCCCCTATATGGGAGTACAGGGTGTCCAGGTGCTGAAAAATGCAGCAGAGAATAAAAAGGATGCGGTAGAGCAGGTACTGCGGGTACTGATGAAGGACGAGGTGGGTATTGCGCTGGCACAGGCCAGTGGCTGTGCTCCTGCCAGAGAAAATTGTTACAGTTATGAAGAAGTAAGCGGTGATGAAGTGGTCATGGCTATGAAGGAGACTGCGGAAAATGCGGTGCCCATGCCGAATCTGCCGGAGATGGATGTGATGTGGACTGTAGCCAGCGGACTGCTGACGGATGTCAACATGGCGGGCAATGATGTGGCGGAAAGTGCGGAGAAAGCACAGAAGGAAGCTTTGCAGCTGATCGAATCCATGAAATAAGTGACGCTGCGTAATCAGGCATAATCAGGCAAAAGGAAGTGGAACGAATAAATATGGCAAGAAATAAAAATGCTCATGGGAACAGACAACAGAATAAAAAAAGAAGAGAGACACTGTTTGCCTACAGCTGGTCACTGCCGTCCTTAGTATTGATCCTGTTGATCGTAATCTTCCCGATCCTCTATACCGGATATATCTCCATGACCAATATGAACATTTATCACTGGAATAATTATGAGTTCATTGGACTGGAGAATTATAAGGATGCCTTGCTGGTATTTGATAATGGTTTCCTGACAGCACTGCTTGTGACGATATTGTGGACCGTGGTAAATATGGTGCTGCAGCTGGTGATCGCTTTTATCATGGCGACACTTCTCAATATCAAGGGATTGAGACTGCGGAATGTCTATCGTACCCTGTTGATCTTCCCCTGGGCCATGCCGGGGTATGTATCCATCCTGCTGTGGAAGACAGGAATGTTCAACTCCCAGTTCGGTCTGTTGAATCAATGGATGATCAGACTGGGAATGGAACCGGTGAGATGGCTTGGAAGTGACGTGATCGCATTCATCAGCTGTACGACAGTGAACCTCTGGCTGGCGTTACCCTTCATGATCACTATCATTGACGGGGCACTGCAGAGCGTGGACCGGAGTTTTTACGAAAGTGCGCTGCTAGACGGCGCCACCTGGCTGGAGCGGACGAGATATATTACGGTTCCGATGATCCGCTCCATTATAGCACCGTCGGTTATGATCACGACATTTACGACTTTTAAACAGTTCGATGTCATCTATCTGCTGACCCAGCAGGTGGGATCCAAGACCGGTGCAAATATTCATACCATTTTGACTTACGCATATGAGAAGGCATTTATTACGAACAATTATGGCTATAGTTCGGCGATTTCCATTCTGATCTTCGGAATGCTGTTAGTGTTTTCTCTGGTGACAAACGGCAGAAAGGAGGAGAGCAGATGAGTAAAAAGACGAAACATGTGCTGGTACTTATAACGGTAAATGTGTTTTTCATCCTGGTATGCTTTTTCGTGCTGGTGCCGGTATTGTATGCGTTTTCCGTGTCGCTGAATGCGGAGAACAGCCTGTTGGGATCTGACTTTTCCTTTTTGCCAAATCATATGACTTTGCAGAACTATAAGGCAGTTTTTACCGAGAAACCGGTGCTTTTGTGGCTGAAGAACAGTCTGATCCTGGCGGTGACCACACTGGTGATCTCACTGGGGACCGGAATCCCTGCGGCGTATGCTTTTTCCCGGAAACGATTTCCCGGCAGAAAGGCGATTTTGAAGCTGTTGATTTTACTTTATGCATTTCCGTCCCTTTTGTCCATGACGGCACTGTATAAGCTGCTTAGTCCTATGGGGCTGATCAATACCAGAACTGGTCTGGTCATTGTGTATACCGGTACGATGGCAGTGTTTGCACTGTGGAATATGAAGGGATATTTTGACACGATTCCGGTGGAGATCGAGGAGGCAGCCATGATCGATGGAGCCACACAGTTAGAACAGGTGACAAAGATCGTACTGCCGCTTGCTAAGCCTACCATTGCGGTAACGGCTATGATGGTTCTCGTCTATGTATGGAACGAGTATATTTTCGCCATCAATTTCATGACGGGATCCGATACTTATACACTGGCGGCGGGCTTATATTCGCTGCAGGCGACGGAGATGAGCGGAAGCTGGCCGATTTTCTCGGCAGCATCCCTGATCGTGTCTCTGCCGATCCTGATCGTATTTTTCGCATTGCAAAAGAACATGACAGAGGGTCTGACCTCCGGTGGAGTGAAGGGATAGACCGCAGAAAGAGGAAGTATGAATCGAAGTGCAGTATTACATATACCCATGTCCCAGTATGCATACGGGACAGATGAAGAGCATATTGTGATCCGTCTGCGGGCAGGCAGAGGGGATCTGACAGAATGCATTCTCCATTACGGAGACAGAGCCTGTCGCCTGACACCGGTGCTTTTTACAGAACAGAAGATGGCAGTGGTGGCGCAGACGGAAGAATTCGATTACTGGGAGACTATGCTGGAGCATCCCTATAAAAGACTTTGCTATTATTTCACATTGTCCGATGGCAGGGAAGAGGTGTTGTACTACGGAGAACGATTCACGGATCATACCGTGGATGACCGCTCGGAATATTATCAGCTGCCATTCAATCACCGCGCAGATATTGTTACACCTCCTGAATGGGCACAGGATACGATTATTTATAATATTTTTCCCGACAGCTTTGCCACTGAGTACCGGTATCTTTGCGGCAGAGGAGAGGAGAAGGAATGGGGCGGTGTAGCGACGAGGGGGAAGCTCGGCGGTACGATCCGTGGGATCTGCGAGAACGTGGAATACCTGAAGAACCTGGGCGTGAACGCTATTTATATCAATCCGATCTTTGTCGCCGGAGAATATCATAAGTACGATCTGTTAGATTATTTTCACATTGATCCCTGTTTCGGAACCGATGAAGATTTTCACCGGCTGATCGATGTATTTCATGCGAACGGACTGAAAGTAATCATTGACGGTGTGTTCAATCATTGCGGCTGGTATTTTTTCGCCTTTGATGATGTGGTGAAAAAAGGAGAGCAGTCCGCTTACAGAGACTGGTTCTACGGACTTACCTATCCGGTGGTGCGACCGGAGGATCCGGAGGAATATCCGGGATATGAATGTTTTGGATATGAACGGATGATGCCGAAACTAAATCTGGCAAATCCGGAGACCGCAGAATATTTCTGCAAAGTGGGGCGCTACTGGGTGGAAAAATTCCATATTGACGGGTGGCGGCTGGATGTAGCAAGTGAGATCAATGACGGCTTCTGGAGAAAATTCAGAGAGAGCGTAAAAAATGTGGATCCCGATGCTATTCTCATCGGAGAAGTATGGGAGAGTGCGGCACACTGGCTGGATGGAACCATGTTTGATTCTACGATGAATTATGATTTCCGTAAGCACTGCCGGAGATTTTTTGGGGAACAGACAGCAGATGCCAGAGAGTTTGACAGCCGCATGACGGATATGCGTATGCGCTATCGTAAGCAGACGGTCTATGCACAGTTAAACCTTTTAGACAGCCATGATGTCAGCCGGTTCCGCTCGCTGTGCCGGGATGAAGAAAGCTTCCGCCTGGCGGTGATCTTTCAGATGACTTTCCCCGGAATGCCCTCTGTATTCTATGGGGATGAGGCGGGACTGACCGGTATCCTGGAGGAGGAATACAGACAGCCCATGCCCTGGGATACGTTGGATGAGAGCAGTTCTTTGTTTTTGTTATATCAGAAAGCAATTACCCTGCGCAAAAAGGTGGCTGTCCTGCGGAGAGGAGAGTACCGCACCCTGTTGGCGGAACCGGGCAGCAGAGTGTATGGCTATGAAAGATACCTGGAGGAAGAAGATGGCAGTAGAGAGAGTATCCGTATTTTCCTGAATATGGAAGAGGAAAACGTCCCCCTTCCTGAAGAACTGCTGGGCGGAGAGATTCTCTGGCAGGAAGGTCTTAAGGAAGGACAGCTGGCAGCAAAAGGATTTGCACTGATCCGGACAAGGGATTAAAATATTCTCAGAGAAAATCGCGCGAGGAGGGTGAACGATGGGAGCAACCATTAAGGATGTGGCAAAACTGGCGGGAACTTCTACGGCAACCGTATCGAAAGTGATGAACGGCTCCTATTCGATCTCGCAGGAGACGGCAGCTAAAGTACGAAAAGCTATGGAGGAGCTGGATTATCATCCGAATCTGCGGGCGAAAAATTTCGCCAGGCAGTCTGCACGAACCATTATATTTGTGGCAGAGCTGGGGAAAGGAACCGGGTTTGCCAATCCACAGATGTTTGAGATCTTGTGTGGGTTGGAGGAAGTGCTGGCACAGAAGGACTATACGCTTGTAGTCAGGAATATAGCAGCGGGAGACTGTGCGGAATTTATCCGGAATGCAGCGGATACCAAGCAGGCAGACGGGTTTGTGATCCATGCGTCGGTGATCTCCCAGGCACTGGATGAACTGCTTTTTACTCATGAGATTCCGCATATTGTGATCGGCAATCCGAATTTTAACAGCCATTTCTGCTGGCTCGATATCGACAACCGGCTGGCGGGAGAACTGGCGGCGAAGCATCTGCTGGAGCGTGGCTGTCAGTCCGTGGCTTTTATCGGTGGCAAGCCGGAGGATCAGATCTCAGCGAGACGTCTGGACGGAGTCCTGACAGTGCTTAAAGAGCATGATGTGTTATTGCCCAGAGAATATGTGAAAAAGGGAGAATCCGTCTGTGACAGCGGTTACCGGATGACCATGCAGATCCTGGAGAATAGAAGACGTCCGGATGCGTTAGTGTGTGCGGACAACTATATCGCTTACGGCTGTGTGAATGCCCTTCATGACAGGGGAATCCTGATCCCGGAGGAAATGAAGGTGATTACTTTTGACGACTTCCCGTTTTCTCAGATCCTGAAGCCCATGCTCTCTGTCGTGAACATCGACGTCTACGATATGGGGGTGCAGGCCGGGAAGTATATTCTGCAAAAAATAAAAAAACCGAATCTCTATGTGCAGTCCCATATCACATTCCCAACCTTGATCATCCGGGAATCTACCTGATACACAAGCCTTTTTTTATGCTATAATACCTAAGGAATGAGTCTCATGGAAAAACAATTACGAAAGTGGGAACCTGCATGGAAAAATGGTATGTGGCTGCGAAGAAAGCAGATTTTGATAAATGGGCGAAGGAATTTCATATCAGTCCGGTGACGGCGAGGATCCTTAGAAACCGGGATCTGACGGAAGAGAGCCAGATTCGGAAGTTTCTCTATGGAAAACTGGAGGACTGTTACTCTCCCTGGCTGCTTAAGGATATGGACAGGGCAGTGGAGGAGATTCTGAAAGCGGTAAAGGAAGGTCTGCATATCCGGGTCATCGGGGATTATGATGTGGACGGAATCTGCTCGTCTTATATCCTGACCAAAGGGTTTCAGATGCTTGGCGCACAGGTGGATACGGCAATCCCACACAGGATTCATGACGGTTATGGATTGAACGAGCATCTCATCGAAGAGGCGAAGCGGGAAGGCGTCGGCATGATCGTCACCTGTGATAACGGAATTGCTGCGGCACCACAGATCGAGCTGGCAAATTCCCTGGGCATGCGTGTGGTTGTGACAGACCATCATGAGGTCCCTTACATAGAAGAAAACGGAGAACGTAAGGAACAGCTGCCCCCGGCACTGGCAGTGGTGGATCCTAAGAGGTCGGACGACACCTACCCATTTTCCGGCATCTGCGGTGGCGTTGTGGCACTGAAGGTGATCCAGGCAATCACGGAGAAGACCGGGAATCCGGGTCTTCGCAATATTCAGGATGAACTGTTGGAATTCGCGGCACTTTCCACGGTATGCGATGTCATGGAGTTAAAGGATGAGAACCGCATTCTGGTCAAAGAAGGACTGAAACGGATCCAGAAGGGATATAACGAGGGCCTGAAAGCCCTGATGGAGGTGAACGACATCGCGCCGGACCGGTTGAGTGCCTATCATCTGGGGTTCGTGCTGGGTCCCTGCCTGAATGCTACGGGCAGACTGGATACCGCGAAAAGGGCGCTGGAGCTTTTGCAGAGCTTTACCAGAGCAGATGCCATGACAGCGGCGAGAGAACTGAAAGACTTAAATGAAAGCCGCAAGAACCTGACAGTACAAGGGATCCAGCGGGCCGATACATATATTCAGGAACATCATATGACAGAAGATAAGGTCATGGTGATCTATCTTCCGGAGATCCATGAAAGTATTGCGGGAATCATTGCCGGAAAAGTCCGGGAAAAGTATCATCATCCTGTTTTTATCCTTACCAAAGGCGAAGATGGTGTGAAGGGATCCGGGCGTTCTATCGAAGCTTACCATATGTATGATGCCATGACCCAGGTGAAGGAATATTTTACCAAGTATGGCGGACATAAGCTGGCGGCAGGGCTTTCCATGCGGGAGGAAGATATCGAGCCGCTCCGCACTGCTCTGAATGAAAAGTGCACGCTGACGGAAGATGATTTTATTCCCCGGGTACATATCGATGTAGCGATGCCCATGGGCTATGCAGACGATGCTTTGGCAGGAGAACTGGCGTTATTAGAACCTTTCGGAACCGGGAACCCGAAGCCCCTTTTTGCACAAAAGAATCTGATCTTCCAGGCAGGATTTAAAATGGGAGCCAATAAGACCTGCGCCAGATTCCGGGTGAAGACACCGGAAGGAAATACGCAGACGCTGGTGTTTTTCGGAGACCTGGAACGACTGGGAGCTTTTTTGAATGAAAAATATGGTATCGGAAGTGAAGAAACCATTTATGCCGGAAGAGGGAATTTTCCTTTGTCTGTAGTATATCAGGTTAGTCAGAATACTTATAAGGGCAGGACAGAAGTGCAGTATATCATGCAGAACTATTGCTGATAGTTTCGTAACTGATCAGAATCACATTCATATTTTTTTATTTTTTGAACACAAAATAGACACATTTTCTCTGTAATATGTATTTCAGATAGTTGATGAACTCACTATCTCCCCCCCTCATAAGAAACCGGAAAGCCTCAGGTACGATGCCTGAGGCTTTTTGGTGTCCGGTAGGACTTTTCAGAGTTTATAAAACCTCAAGATTCATTTTAGAATTAAATTAGAATTCGTACACATTCTGTACATATTTTTTCTGTAATATGTATTTTAGATAGTTGATGAACTCACTATCTCCCCCCCTCATAAGAAATCGAAAAACCCCAGGTATAACAGCCTGGGGTTTTTCGATTCTCCGATAAGACTTGACGACAGACTGATATCCGGTGGTATAATGTAAGAATGATGCCATGGTCACAAGGTCTAAGCCCACATGAGCTTGCTCATAAGTGGGTGAAGGACCTTAGGACCCGCCCCGATATGAGCATAAAAGTGGGATGATAGTCCCACGATATGCGAATAGAGGGTAGAATTGTGAGAGTGCGAAGCACGGAACAATTCGTAGGCATCAAAGGCGGGACATCATAAAGATACGAATATAAATTTATAGAAAGAACAGAAATTACAAAATGAACAAAATGAAATCACAGATTCACGAATGGAAAGAAGCGTTGAAAAACATCACATTAAAAAATTGTGTCATAACCTTATTGGGAAGTTTTATTCTGGCATTTGGATTATATCATGTACACTCCATCTCCGGTGTTACCGAGGGTGGTGTACTGGGGGCAACCCTGTTACTGGAGCATTGGACCGGCATTTCTCCGGCGTTAACCGGAGGTATTATGAACGTGTTATGCTATGTGCTGGGATGGAAGCTGCTGGGTAAGGAATTCATCGCTTATTCCGCACTGGCTACGGTGGGATTTTCCGGTATGTATAAGATATGCGAACAATTCCCGCACCTGTGGCCCGGACTGGCGGACATGCCCCTTGTGGCAGCCCTGGTGGGTGCACTGTTTGTTGGTGTGGGTGCCGGACTGTGCGTGCGCGTCGGCGGAGCCCCCAGTGGAGACGATGCCCTGGCCATGAGTATTTCCCATGCCACCGGCTGGAAGATCCAGTGGGTCTATCTGCTGTCGGATCTGATCGTGCTGGTCATGTCCTTGAGCTATATCCCGGTGAGACGGATCGGCTATTCCCTCTTCACCGTTTTGCTGTCCGGTCAGTTGATCGGATTTGTACAGAACTTTAATCGAACACAGGCTACCGATGCGGATTGTGTGACGGAAAATTGAGAAAAGGGAGATTCGGAGAGAACTACTATGATTTACAAGAGGAACTTCTTAGTGTAATATGGTAGTGGAACAAAAAAGTCGCAAATATGTGAGGACTCGGGCCATGACCAAAATTGGGAAAAAATACAGATGGAAATGGAATAAGAGAAAAACAATATATCTTCTGATTTTGCTAATTGGTATTATAACCAGAATTTTTCGGTTTGGAATTACTCCCGGGGGAATCAATCAGGACGAAGCATTTGCTGCGAGAGAAGCATGGTCTTTATTACACTTTGGGGTAGATTCTTTTGGATACCACTGGCCGATGTATCTGACGGCATGGGGAAGCGGTATGAACGTATGGAATACCATACTGATGATTCCGGCTATTGCGATTTTTGGTCAGCATACATGGGTGTTTCGGCTTCCGCAGCTGATCGTAGGGATCACTACTCTTATGGCGGTAGAAAAAATAGTAAAAGAGACCATAGATGAAGAAGTTGCACTGTGGGCAATGTTTCTGCTGGCTATCAATCCCTGGCACATTATGATGTCAAGATGGGGACTGGAAAGTAATCTGGCACCGGGATTTTTGATTTTCGGACTTTTGTTCTTCATACAGGGAATGAAAAGTGAAAAATATTATCTTTTATCTGCGCTTTTTTATGGGATGAGCTTATATTGTTATGCAACGATATGGCCTATCGTTCCCTTTATTGTGTTATTTCAGGCGGCATATCTACTATATGTGAAAAAAGCCCAAATAACAAAATGGACGATTTCAGCGGGGATGATTTTAGGAATACTGGCGATACCTGCAATTTTGTTTTTGCTGGTAAATAAGGGAGTAATAGCGGAGATTGTCACACCATGTTTTTCGGTTCCAAAACTTGTAGTAATGCGTGATAGCGAGATTACCTTGATGGAGCTTGGCGAGAAACTCGAGAATATGGTATCTATACTGGTTACAGAAAATGATGGTTACTGTTGGAACAGTACAGATAAGTTTGGATTGTATTACAAGTATTTTCTGATATTTGCCGTGATAGGATTACTTTATTGTATAAGGAGCGTTTACAGGAGCCTCAAGAACCGGATTTATGATGGATATGTACTAATAGGAATTCAGTTCCTGACTGCGTTTGCGCTGGGAACATTGATTGACGTAAATGTAAACAGGATTAACTGTATTCATATAAGTATTATTATATTTATGGCAGTAGGTATCTGTCGCACGTTGAATTTGCTTCGGAGGGATTTGAAATATATTACAGAGGTGGCAGTGATTGCCTTATGTGCTCTTTTTCTGTTCTTTGAAAAATTTTATTTCGGAGTATATGCAAAGGATATTGGCAGGATATTTCAGGATGGTATAGAAAACGCGGTCTACCGTGCGCAGGAATTGTCGGACGATGGGGATACAATCTATGTAGGTGAGGGAATAATGTATCCCAAAATACTGGCTTTTAGCACCCTGTCACCGACGGAATATATGGAGACGGTGGAATATACCAATTATCCGGACGCGTTCTTGGATATTAGCCAATGTGGCAATTTTGTTTTCAACACGCCATTGGAAGGAAATGATGGAATTTATATCATTGACCTGACAAAACAGACAGAGAGTTGTGTGGATATGGGATATACGGTAGAACAATTCGGAAATATGGCGGTAGTATATAAATAGTACATAAAATAAGAAAAACAGCAAGATGCCTGCGGAGGAAAATGCAGGCATTTTTTCTTACAACCAGAGAGTGGGAAAATATAGGTGGTACATTTTTGAAAAATAGAGTAGAATATATCATAGTATACAATGAATTCGGACGGATCAAGAGATATTTCGAAGAGAAAGGTGGACACCTGTATGAATAGAAAATTAATAGAACTTTTGGATAAACTGGAATATGAACAGGTATGCGGAAAAAAGGAGCGGGAGATCACAGCTGTAGTCTATGACTCCCGTAAAGTCATTCCGGGATGCCTGTTCATTTGTATTAACGGAGCCAATTTTGACGGACATGATTTTGCCGCACAGGTGGCTGCACAGGGCGCCGGGGTGCTGGTGGTACAAAAGGACATAGAGCTTCCTGCGGATGCGGATGTGACTGTGATCAAGGTGGCTGATACCCGATATGCCATGGCGTTTATCTCCGCAGCCTGGTTCGGCCATCCGGCAGAGAAACTGAAAGTTATCGGTATCACGGGTACCAAGGGCAAGACCACGACCACTTACCTGGTGAAATCCATTCTGGAGAATGCCGGCTATAAAGTGGGACTGGTGGGAACCATCGAGGTGATCATCGGAGACGAACATATTCATGCAAATAACACCACACCGGAATCTTACCTGTTACAGGAGTATTTTGCCCGCATGGTGGATGCCGGACTGGATACGGTAGTTATGGAAGTATCTTCCCAGGCACTGATGCTTCACCGCACCCAGGGATTTGTATTCGATTACGGCATTTTTACAAATCTGGAGCCGGATCATATCGGTCCAAATGAACATGCAAGCTTTGAGGAATATCTGCATTGCAAGGGTTTGTTGTTCAAACAGTGCAAGGTGGGAATCGTTAACGGTGACGATGAACACTGGCAGGTAGTGACGGAGGGACATACCTGTGCACTGGAGAGCTTCGGCATGGGAGAGCACTGCATGCTGCGGGCCGAGAACCGGCAGCTGGTGCACAAGCCCGGAGAACTGGGAGTGACCTTCCATGTGACCGGTCTGATGAATTTTGCTGTGGAAGTACCCATGCCCGGCAAATTCAGTGTGTACAATGCGCTGGCAGCCATTGCCATCTGCCGTCATTTTAAGGTGGATGAGGAAGCTATCAAAAAGGCACTGTTACAGGCAAAAGTAAAGGGTCGTATCGAGATGATCAAGGTTTCTGACCAATTTACTCTGCTGATCGACTATGCCCATAATGCCATGGCACTGGAAAGCCTGTTAACCACCCTGCGGGAGTATGAACCCCACAGACTGGTCAGCCTGTTTGGCTGCGGCGGCAACCGTTCCAGACAGCGTCGTTTCGAGATGGGAGAGGTCAGCGGCAGGCTGGCGGATCTGACCATCATTACTTCCGACAATCCCCGGTTCGAGGAACCGCAGGATATTATCAACGATATCAAGACCGGTATGGCGAAGACGGACGGAAAATATGTAGAGATCTGCGACCGCAAGGAAGCCATCACTTATGCCATTGAACATGGAGAACCCGGCGATATCATCGTACTGGCGGGAAAAGGGCACGAAGACTACCAGGAGATCAAAGGCGTGAAGCATCCAATGGATGAACGGGATCTGATCCGGGATATCCTGGCAGAGGGACATATCCCCGGATCGGCAGCGGGTCAGGGCCTATAAGACAGTTTTCCGGGATCCCGGTGAACAGAGAGGAAAACAGATTGCGTACGTTATATGCGGATATCATTGTAGATATCTCTCATGAAAAACTGGATAAGACATTTCAGTACCGGATACCGGAGAGACTGCGGGACAGATTGGAGCCGGGAGCCTGTGTTATGATCCCTTTCGGCAATGGAAACCGTCTGATCAAAGGTTACGTGGTCAGTATAGGGGATCAGTGTCAGTTCGATCCGGAGAAGATCAAGGAGATTGCAGGACTGCCGGAAAAAGAGACCGGTGTGGAGGACAAAATGATCGCACTGGCTGCCTGGATCCGGCGCAATTACGGTTGTACCATGATCCAGGCACTGAAGACGGTCCTGCCGGCGAAGCAGACCGTGAAGAAACTGGAGCACAGACAGCTGGTGCGCCTGATGAGCAGGGAAGAGATAGTATCTCTCCTGGGAGAGTGCGAACGGAAAAAACAGGTGGCGAAGGCCAGATTGTTAAAAACTTTGTCGGAGCAGGAGAGCATTCCCTATGAATGGGTAACCGGGAAACTGGGCGTCAGCGCCGCTACGGTAAACAGTATCGTAAAAGTGGGCGCGGCAAAACTTGTCAGCTCCGAGAGCTACCGGAATCCCGTGAAGGTACAGGCGGGAGAGACGACATATAATACGTTGAGTGAGGAACAGCAGTACATCATAACGGAAGTCCTTGCGGATTTCGATGCCGGGAAACAGCAGACCTATCTGATCCATGGCATCACCGGCAGCGGCAAAACGGAAGTGTATATGCAGCTCATCGGCGAGATGATCAAAAGAGGTCGCCAGGCGATCGTGCTGATCCCGGAGATCGCTCTGACCTACCAGACGCTGCTACGGTTCTATCAGAGATTCGGTGACCGGGTCAGTGTGATGAATTCCACATTGTCTCCCGGAGAAAAATATGATCAGTGCGAGCGTGCAAAAGCAGGTGAGATCGATGTGATCATAGGTCCGAGATCCGCACTTTTTACCCCATTCCCCAATCTGGGCCTGATCGTCATGGATGAGGAACAGGAGAACAGTTACAAAAGTGAGAGTACTCCCAAATACCATGCCAGAGAGACGGCAATGGAAGTGGCGAAGCTGTACAAAGCCAGCGTAGTGCTGGGATCGGCGACCCCTTCCTTAGAGGCGTATTACCGCGCCGGAAATGGAGAATACAGGCTGTTCCATCTGACGAAACGCCTGACCGGCGGAGAACTGCCCACGGTACACACGGTGGATCTCAGGCAGGAGCTTAAGGAGGGCAACCGTTCTATTTTCAGCAGGAAGTTACAGGAACTGATGACAGACCGGCTAAGCAAGGGGCAGCAGACCATCCTGTTTTTAAATCGAAGAGGGTATGCGGGATTCGTATCCTGTCGTGCCTGCGGTGAAGTTATGAAATGCCCACACTGTGATGTCTCCCTCTCGGAACATAAAGGGGGAAGGCTGATCTGCCATTATTGCGGCTATACACAACCCTTGCCAAAGCTATGCCCGAAGTGCGGATCCAAATATATTCTGGGATTCAAAGCAGGTACCCAGCAGATTGAAGATAAATTGAAAGAACTGTATCCGGGGGTGCGGACGCTTCGGATGGATGCGGATACTACCCGGACGAAGGACAGCTATGAGAAAATTTTGTCAGCATTTTCAAACGGAGAGGCCGATGTGCTCATCGGCACCCAGATGATCGTGAAGGGACATGATTTTCCGAAGGTGACATTGGTAGGGATCCTGGCGGCAGATCTGTCCTTAAACGCATCGGATTACCGTGCCGGAGAGCGGACATTTCAGCTGCTGACCCAGGCGGTGGGCAGAGCAGGCAGAGGGGGGCTTCCGGGAGAAGCGGTGATCCAGACTTATCAGCCGGATCATTATGCCATTACCTGCGCAGCAGCCCAGGATTATAAAAGCTTTTATGAGGAAGAAATCCTGTACAGAGAGCTGTCGGGATATCCTCCCGCAGCACATATGCTGGCGGTGCAGATCTATGGCAAAGAGGAAGAAAATGTAAAACAGCTTGCCCGGAGGCTGACAGATGTGGTAAAGTCTAATATGGACTTTTTGCAGATATTGGGACCGACCCCGGCAAATATCAGCAAAATCAATGATATTTACCGGTATGTGTTCTATGCGAAGCATGCGGAGTATGATACGCTGGTGGCGGTAAAAGACTGTGTGGAGGAGACTTTGAGACAGTGGCAGCCAAGACAGCTGAGTATACAATTCGACTTTGACCCGGTAAACGTGTTATAGGAGGTAATAACTGTGGCAATCAGAAATATTCGTGAATATGGAGATGAGGTACTGAAAAAGACCTGTAAGGAAGTCAAGGAGATGACTCCCCGGACGAAGGAATTGATCGAGGATATGTTAGAGACTATGTATGACGCCAACGGCGTAGGACTGGCTGCTCCCCAGGTGGGCATACTTAAGAGAATTGTGGTGATCGACACCACCGGAGAGGATCCGTATATTCTTATCAATCCCCGGATCGTGGAGAGCAGCGGAGAGCAGACCGGACAGGAAGGGTGCTTAAGTGTTCCCGGGAAGTTTGGTATTGTGACCAGACCCAATTATGTGAAAGCGGTAGCTTTGGATGTCAATATGAAACCCATCGAAGTAGAGGGTACGGAATTATTGGCAAGAGCCATCTGCCACGAACTGGATCACCTGGATGGACATCTCTATGTGGAGAAGGCGGAAGGTCCTCTGCAGGACATGACCTATGAGGATGAGGAAGAAGAATAAGTATTCCGGGAAGGAGATAAGCTATGCAGATCGTATTTATGGGAACCCCTGATTTCGCAGTGGGAGCTCTGGAGGCTTTGATCGCACAGGGACATGAGATCACCGCAGTGGTGACCCAGCCGGACAAGGCAAAGGGAAGAAGCGGACAGTTACAGTTCCCGCCGGTGAAGGAATGTGCTGTAAAACACGGCATCCCGGTATTCCAACCTCGTCGGATCAAGACTCCCGAGGCTATTGAAGAATTGAAAAAATATCCCGCAGATGTCTATATTGTGGCAGCCTTCGGACAGATCCTGTCTCAGGAGATTCTGGATCTGCCGAAGTACGGATGCCTGAATATCCACGCATCCCTGCTTCCGAAATACCGCGGGGCATCTCCGATCCAGAGAGTGATCATCGACGGGGAGACGGAGACCGGTGTGACCATCATGCAGATGAATGCCGGACTGGACACCGGAGATATGCTGTATCAGAAGAAGATTCCCATTACTTCGGAAGATACTTTTGAAACACTGCACGATAAGCTTATGGTGCTCGGCGGAGAAGCGATCACCGAGGCACTGCCGCTCTTAGAAGCAGGAAAGCTGACCCCGGAGAAACAGGACGATGCGAAGACCTGCTATGCGGCATTGATCACCAAAGAAATGGGCAGACTGGACTTCACCAAAACGGCAGCCGAACTGGACAGACTGATCAGAGGACTCACTCCCTGGCCCAGTGCCTACACATTTTATCGCGGAAAACAGTTAAAGATCTGGAAGGCGATTCCCATGGTGACGGCTCACAGGGAAGCCCCGGGAACGATCCTTGCGGTAAATAAAGACTCATTTGAGGTGGCAGCGTCGGAAGGCGGTCTGAAGGTCATGGAATTGCAGCTGGAAGGCAAAAAGCGTATGACAGCCCATGATTTCCTGTTAGGCGTGAAGGTGCAGCCGGGAGAGATCCTGGGAGAGTGATAAACAATCCAGGCAATTAGAAAGGAGACTTTGCTATGTACGGTGGTTATTATGGATATGGTTATTATTTTGACCCCACGTATTTTCTGGTACTGATCGGACTGGTGTTATGTCTTGGGGCCAGTGCGCTGGTGAATTCCACCATGCGAAAATACAGTAAGGTCCGGAATATGAGAGGAATTACGGGAGCGGAAGCTGCCCGGAATCTTCTCAATAGAGAAGGCTTGTATAACGTACAGATCGAGTGTCTGAACGCAAACGACGGCGATCATTACGATCCCCGGACAGATACCGTAAGACTGTCATATAAGAATTATAACGGAACCTCAGTCACCGCAGTCAGTGTGGCTGCCCATGAGTGCGGACATGCGATCCAGCATGCCCACGGCTATGCACCTATGAGTATTCGTGCGGCACTGGTACCGGTGGTGAACATCGGAAGCAACTTAAGTATTCCCCTGATTTTCTTAGGAGTACTGCTCAGCTGGAACCAGACATTGATCCAGCTGGGAATCTGGGCATTTGCTCTGACCGTGATCTTCCAGCTGGTGACACTTCCTGTGGAATTCAATGCCTCCCGCAGAGCAATCGTGAAGGTGGAGGAATACGGACTGTTAGGCAGTGAAGAAGTAAGCGGTGGTAAAAAGGTGCTGACAGCGGCAGCCCTTACCTATGTAGCGGGAGCAGCATCCTCCGCATTACAGCTGCTTCGTCTGATCCTGTTGTATGGCGGCAACCGCAGAAGGAGAGACTAAGCATGGGGAAGCCTGCAACCACTGATACAAGAGAGATTATTGTGGAGATCCTGCTGGACCTGGAAAAGGGGCAGGATTTTTCCCATAAATTAATAAAAGCAGTGTTGGATAAATACGATTACCTGGATCCCAGAGATAAGGCATTTATCAAGAGAGTTACAGAGGGTACCATAGAGAGACAGCTGGAGCTGGATTATTATCTGAACCGGTTCTCTTCCGTTCCGGTCCGCAAGATGAAGCCTCTGATCCGTTGTCTGCTCCGCATGAGTACCTATCAGATCCTGTATATGGATGCGGTGCCGGACAGTGCGGTATGCAATGAAGCCTGCAAGATTGCGGCAAAGCGCGGCTTTCGTACTCTGAAGGGGTTTGTCAATGCCGTCCTGCGAAATATATCCCGTAGCAAGGACAAAATGCCCCTGCCGGATCCTGCGGATCCTGTAAAATATTTCAGCGTAAAATATTCCATGCCGGAATGGATCGTGAATCTGTGGCTTCCGGTATACGGCACGGAGGGAACGGAAACACTTCTTATGGGACTGCTTAAGATTCATCCGGTATCTCTGCGTTTTTGCCTGGAATTGTCGGAAACGGACCGTGAGGATCTTAAGAAAAAGATAGAGGCTACAGGGGTCCACTTAAGCGCACATAAGGAACTTCCCTATGTATATCTGGCGGAAAATCTGGAAAACGTCAGCGAGCTGCCCGGGTTTGCCGAAGGAAAATTCACTGTACAGGATGCTTCTTCTGCCCTGGCGGTAAAAGCAGCAAAAATAAAGCCGGGAGACTTTGTTATGGATCTGTGTGCGGCACCGGGAGGCAAGACGATCCTGGCGGCAGAATATACGAAAGAGGCGGGACATGTGTTATCCCGCGATGTGTCAGAATATAAAACGGCTTTGATCCTTGAGAATCTGGAGCGTATGCACCGCACCAATGTGAAAGTGGAAGTGCATGATGCCACGGTTTATGACGCAGAGAGGGAAGCATCTGCGGATGTTGTGTTGATGGATGTCCCTTGTTCGGGCTTAGGTGTCATGGGCAAAAAGAGAGACATTAAATATCGTGTGACACCGGAAGGCCTTAAATCTATCCATGAACTGCAGAGGCAGATTGTGGAAGCCGGATGGCGGTATGTGAAGCCGGGTGGCGTGTTGTTGTACAGCACCTGCACGATCAACAGAGAAGAGAATCAGAACATGGCAGCATGGATCACGGAAAAGTTCCCGTTCGTTTTAGAGGAGGAGAGACAACTTCTGCCGGGAACGGATGAGACCGACGGATTCTACTTTGCAAGGCTGCGCAGAAGAACGTGAGATATAAGACATGGATAGTAAAAAAGATATCAAATCCCTGAATCTGGAGGAACTGAAGACCGAACTGGAGAGTATGGGAGAGAAAGCTTTCCGGGCAAAACAGATGTATGAGTGGATGCATGTGAAGTTAGCGAGAAGCTTTGACGAGATGACCAATCTCTCCGCAAAATTCAGGGAACAATGCAAGGAAAAGTATGAATATACCTGTGTAAAGCCTGTCAGAATACAGGAGTCGAAGATCGACGGAACGAAAAAGTTTTTATTTGAACTGTCTGACGGCAATGTGGTGGAAAGCGTGTGGATGCAGTACAAACACGGCAACAGTGTGTGCATTTCTTCCCAGGTGGGATGTCGGATGGGCTGCAGATTCTGTGCGTCCACCCTGGATGGACTGGAGCGGAACCTGACGCCTTCGGAGATGTTAGATCAGATCTATGCCATCACGAGACTGACGCAGGAACGGGTCTCCAATGTGGTAGTCATGGGAACCGGAGAACCCATGGACAATTATGATAATATTCTAAAGTTTCTGCATCTGCTGACGGATGAGAATGGATTAAACATCAGCCAGAGAAATGTCACGGTGTCCACCTGCGGAATCGTGCCGAGAATGCGACAGCTGGCAGATGAGAAGCTGCAGATTACCCTGGCATTGTCACTGCATGCAACCACAGATGAAAAAAGAAGAAAACTGATGCCCATTGCCAACAGGTATTCCATCAAAGAACTGATGGAAGTCTGCAGGTATTATTTTGAACAGACCGGGCGCCGGATCACTTTTGAATACAGTCTGGTAGGCGGTGTGAACGATACGGAAGAGGATGCCAAAGAGCTGATCGCTCTGGCAAAGCCTTTATGCTGTCATATTAACCTGATTCCGGTAAACCCGATTAAAGAGCGGGACTTCGTGCAGTCGGATACCGGGCATATTCAGGCGTTTAAAAATAAACTTGAAAGTAAGAAGATACATGTTACAATTAGAAGAGAGATGGGCCGGGATATTGACGGAGCCTGCGGACAGTTAAGGCGTCGTCATACACAGGAGATGCAGAACCCGGACGGACTCTCACAGGAGGAAAATTGACGTGCTCAAGACGTTTTCCATAACCGATATCGGAAGGAAAAGAAAAGTAAATCAGGACTATATCTATACCTCTGAGGAACCGGTGGGAAATCTGCCCAACGTGTTTATTGTAGCGGACGGTATGGGCGGACATAATGCGGGAGATTATGCATCCAAAGTGACAGTAGAGACCATGCTGGCTGAGATGCAGAGTTCTTTTGAAAAAAATCCCACGCTGATTTTCCGCAGAGCGATCGAGGAAGCCAATGAGGTGATCCGCAGGAGAGCCGGCGAAGACAAGAAGCTGGAAGGAATGGGAACGACGGTTGTGGTGGCATCCTGCATGGGCAGATTTTTACAGGTGGCCAATGTGGGTGATAGCAGACTTTATGTGGTGAATCGTGAGATACGGCAGATTACGAGGGATCATTCTCTTGTAGAGGAAATGATACGCATGGGCGGATTAGACCGTGCGGATGCAAGAAATCATCCTGACAAGAATATTATTACCAGAGCGGTAGGTGCGGAGGATCATGTAGAGCCGGACTTTTTTACCGTAGAACTCAGGGAAGGCGATACTGTCCTTATGTGTTCGGACGGACTGACGAATATGCTGGAAGATGAAGAGATCCGCATGATCATCAGTGGTGCAAGAGATCTTGTGGAGAAAGCAGAGCGTCTGGTAGAGGCAGCCAATGCAAACGGCGGCAGAGACAATATCAGTGTTATCCTTATTGAGCCGTGCGCATAAGACAGATAATACTCTTAGTTACTTAGGTTATATAAGAATGGAGAGCAATAATGATCAAAATAGGAATGATGATCGGCGATCGCTATGAGATCCTGGAGAAAATCGGAACCGGCGGTATGTCAGATGTCTATAAAGCAAAATGTCATAAGTTGAACCGATATGTGGCGATCAAGGTATTGAAGCAGGAATTCAGCGAGAATGCTAATTTTGTATCCAAATTCCGTATTGAGGCCCAGGCGGCAGCAGGACTGATGCATCCCAATATCGTAAATGTCTATGATGTAGGGGAAGAAAACGGAATCTACTATATTGTAATGGAACTGGTGGAGGGCATTACCCTCAAAAAGTACATTGAGAAAAAGGCCCGTCTGTCTTACAAGGAAGCAGTAAGCATTGCCATCCAGGTGAGTATGGGCATTGAGGCAGCACATAATAATCATATTATTCACCGGGATATCAAACCGCAGAATATCATTATTTCCAAAGACGGCAAAGTAAAAGTCACGGATTTCGGTATTGCCAAGGCAGCGACCAGCAATACGATCACTTCCAATGTAATGGGAAGTGTACACTATACGTCTCCGGAACAGGCCAGAGGCGGTTACAGTGATGAGAAGAGTGATATCTATTCACTGGGTATCACCATGTTCGAAATGCTTACGGGAAGAGTCCCCTTCAATGGGGAGACGACGGTAGCAATCGCCATCAAGCATATTCAGGAAGAAATGCCTTCTCCCAAGGAATTCGTGCCGGAGATCCCTTCCAGCGTTGCAAGTATTGTATTAAAGTGTTGTCAGAAATCACCGGACCGCCGATATCAGAACATGGCAGAACTGATTGCAGACCTGAAGCAGTCCCTGATCAATCCGGAGGAGGACTTTGTCGTGAACAAGGATCCGGATATGGAAGGCGGCACCCGGATGATCTCCGATGAAGATATGGCACAGATCAAGAGAAAAGTTCCGTATCAGAGTGGCCGGGAGTATGAAGAACAGGATCATGATGAGACGATGCGCCTACGTTCCGATACAGAAGCCATGTATGAGAATGATGAAGAGGCAGAGGGAGAGGATGATTATGATTACGATCCCAAGATGGAACGCGTGACAACGGTTCTGGCAATCGTTGCGGGAGTGGTGATCTGTATTATACTGATCGTACTGGCGGTGAAGATCTTCGGCGGGAAAAAGAACGAAGGCAATAATCCTTCCGGCCCGATCATCACTACGGAGGAAACCAAAGAAGAGGCAGAGAAAGTCGCCATGCCGGATGTGAAGGGCATGAATGTGGATGATGCGAGAAATACACTGACCGGACTGGGAATTCTGACGGAAGTTGTATATGAGGAATCTGATTCCGTGGCAGAAGGTGTGGTGATCAGTACCGACGTCAGCGTGGGTGCCCAGATTGACAAGGGCAGCAAGGTAACACTTACGGCAAGCGCCGGAACCCAGGGCGTAGAAGTTCCGAATGTGGTGGGACTTACTTTTGACGAGGCGAATACACAGCTGGTAAGCAAGGGCTTTTTGGTCAATAAGACAGAGGATTATTCCGACACCATAGAAGCAGGACGCGTGATCGCTCAGACTCCCGCAGATGGAAATAAGGCGCCGAAAGGCAGTGTGATCACCGTTACCGTAAGCCTGGGAAAGGAAGATACGAAGATCCGCGTGCCGAACCTGATCGGACTGTCAGAGCAGGATGGTACGGTGGAAGCAATCGAGGCCGGACTGACAGTAGGCAGTGTGACCCATATTTACAGCGATGAAGTGGGAGAGGGCATGATCTGCTATCAGAGCTATTCCCATGGTTCCTATGTGGATCAGGGAACCTCCATTGATATTAAGGTGAGTCAGGGCGCACAGAAGGTGACTTATAAGTGCAATGTCAGCATTGCGGCACCGACGACTTCCGAGGCACCCAAGTATGTATCGGGAATGGAAGTCGGTATCACCCTGGTGGCGGATGACGGCACTGTGCTGATGGATACGAAGGTTACCACCTTCCCGGTAGCAACCAATATCAACGGCATCGCCTCCTCCGGTGGTACGCTTACCATGACCTATCAGGTGACAACGGGAGAAACCACTACAACGGATACAGATGGCACCATTAATGTTCCCAGCACGGAGAACCAGTCCTTTACCCGAAGAGTGGAATTCGTGAAGGAATAATGCAAAGGCAGGAACTATGAAGGGCAAGATTATAAAAGGAATTGCCGGCTTCTATTACGTCCATGCGGGGGATGCACTGCATAGTACGGACGGAATCTATGAATGCAAGGCAAAAGGTGTCTTCCGTAAGGACCACAGAAAACCCCTCGTAGGGGATGATGTGGAAATGGATATCATAGACGAAGCACAGAAAAAGGGAAATATCACAGGGCTGCTTCCCAGACACAGCGAACTGATCCGTCCGGCGGTTGCCAATGTGGATCAGGCGTTGGTGATTTTCGCCATTTGTAAGCCACAGCCCAATTTTAATCTGCTGGATCGTTTCCTGATCATGATGCAGCAGCAGGATATTCCCTGCATCATCTGCTTTAACAAACAGGACATTGACACAGAGGGGAAAAAAGAGGATTATTGTTCCATCTATGAACAGGCGGGATTTCAGACCATTACTGTCAGTGCCAGGGAAAAGGAAGGCATCGACAGATTAAAAGACCTGCTTCGGGGCAAGACCACCACGGTGGCGGGGCCCAGCGGCGTCGGCAAGTCTTCGCTGGTCAACTGTTTACAGTCGGGTATCGTGATGGAGACCGGTTCCATCAGTGAGAAGATCGAGCGTGGAAAACATACCACCAGGCATTCCGAACTGATCTCCATTGCACCGGATACTTACATTCTGGATACTCCGGGGTTCAGCTCCCTGGGACTGTTCGGACTGGAAAAAGAGCAGCTGGCGGGATATTATCCCGAATTTGTTCCGTTTGAAAAATATTGCAGATTCGGAGGATGTTCTCATATCTCAGAACCGGTCTGCGGCGTGAAAGATGCCGTGGCGGAAGGGGAGATCTCGCGGACACGTTACGAGAATTATTGTCTGCTCTATGAGGAACTGAAAAGTCAGAGAAAATATTAATTATGAGTGAAGTGCAGAATCATCTTGGGGAAAAATTTAAAGAAACCATCGCCGAAGCCATGAAGACCGGAGATTTCCGGGCACTGAATACGTTAGTGAGCGATACAGTCAACGATGCTCTGCGGGAAGCGGATTTTCAGGCGAATCTGTCCAGGGAAGCCGCGGAGAAAAGGGTCTGGAATTCCCAGCGCAGCTGGCAGGATAAAAAGCGGGAAGAAGAGAAGTCCGAAGAGCAGATCCAGGCGGAGCGTGAAGAACGGGAAAGACAGCGGGAGGAACACCGCAGACAGAATGAGGAGTGGCACAGACAGCGAAAAGAACGGGAAAAACAATGGGAAGAACAGCGTAAGGCACAGGCGGCGCAGAACCGTTCTGGAAATCAGGCCGGTGTCTGGACACCCAGAAAGACTACGGCTTTGGAGATGACTTCTTTGGTAAAAATGGAGAAAAAAGGAAGCGTGTCCGGAACTCTGTGTACCGTGTTCGGTGGCATCGGACTAGGCTTTTCCGGGCTGGGACTTTTGGTACAGCTTCTTCTGGCTGCTTTTAGTGCAGCAAGTTTAAGTGCGGCGATCCTTCCGGGAGTACTTTCTTTGGTGTTTTTGGAGATGATCTTCTATGGCAACGGACAGCGCAGAAGATTACAGCGTGCGGAGAAATATCTGGAACTGTGCGGTACCAAGATGTACGGTGTGATCACGGAGATGGCGCGTTATACAGGCAAAAGCGTCCGCTATGTAAAAAAGGATCTGCGCAAAATGTTAAAAGCCGGAATGTTCCCTGAGGGGCATCTGGATGACAAAGAGACCTGTTTTATGTTAAATGATGTGATCTATCATCAATATCTGGAGACAGAAAAGGCTTATCTGGAACAGAAAAAATCAGAGGAGCAGGCAAAACAGATGCCGGACAAAGGAACAACACAGGACGCTGCACAGACGGAGAGAGAGCAGGAACTCCACAGTATGGTGGCAGAGGGGATGGAATGCATCAGACATCTGCGGGATCTGAACGACCGGATCGAAGAGGAGGCAATCTCTGAGAAACTGTACCGCCTGGAGAATCTGTTGAAGGAGATCTTCGACAGAGTGCAGGAGCACCCGGAGCAGATGCACAGAATGCATAAATTAATGGATTATTATCTGCCCACTACTTTAAAACTGGTGGAGCAGTATGCGGAATTTGACGAGGTCAGCAGTCCGGGAGAGGAAATTCTCGAGGCCAAGAAAGAGATCGGGAAGACACTGGACATGATCAATCAGGCATTTGTGACATTGTTAAACAATCTGTTTCAGGATGCCGCCTTTGACGCATCGGCGGATGCGCAGGTATTACAGGCCATGCTGGCAAAGGAAGGTCTGACGGAATCCGATTTTGTAATGGGAAAACAGTAAAATTTAAATGATGTAATAGTAAAAAATGGGGGTATCAATATGAATATGGATTTAGACGCAGCAACAAAAGAAGCACCGACTCTTACACTGGATCCTTTTGCGGAGGCAAAGGCAGAGATCGTGGAGAAGAAGCCGGAGGAGTTGGTGGAAGAGCAGGCGGTTCCCGAGATGGAACTGACACCGGAAGAGCAGAAACAGGTGGATGATTTTGCAGCACAGATCGACCTGACCAATACCCAGGCGGTGTTACAGTACGGAGCCGGAAGCCAAAAGAAGATCGCCGATTTCTCAGAGACGGCGCTTAGTAATGTCCGGACCAAGGATATGGGAGAAGTTGGAAATCTGTTAACCGGCGTGGTGGCACAGTTAAAGGATTTCGACACCGAGGAAGATAAGGGATTTTTCGGACTGTTCAAAAAAAGCGGAGACAAGCTGAGCAATCTGAAAGCAAAGTACGATAAGGCGGAAGTCAATATCACAAAGATCTGTGATGCCATGGAGAGTCATCAGGTAGTGCTGTTAAAGGATGTGGCTGTGTTGGACAAGCTGTACCAGCTGAACCTGAATTACTTCAAGGAACTGTCCATGTACATCCTGGCAGGTAAAAAGAAGCTGGCGCAGGCAAAAAGTGTAGAGCTTCCGGAGCTTTTAGAGAAGGCACAGAAGAGTGGACTTCCGGAGGACACACAGGCAGCGAAAGATTTCGCGGCAATGTGTGAGCGGTTTGAGAAGAAGATCTATGATCTGGAGCTGACCAGAGCCATTTCCTTGCAGATGGCACCCCAGATTCGTCTGATCCAGTCCAATGACATCGCCATGTCCGAGAAGATCCAGTCGACGTTAGTGAATACGATCCCTCTGTGGAAGAGTCAGATGGTCATTGCCATCGGTCTGGATCATGCTACCGATGCCGCCAAGGCACAGCGTGCCGTATCGGATATGACCAATGAACTGTTGAAGAAGAACGCGGAAGCACTGAAGGTGGCTTCTGTGGAGACAGCGAAGGAATCCGAGCGGGGAATTGTGGATATAGAGACACTTAAGAGTACCAATCAGACACTGATGACGACATTGGATGAGGTCATGAAGATCCAGGAAGAGGGACGTGCGAGAAGACAGAGCGCTGAGGAAGATTTACAGCGCATTGAGAATGAAATGAGAGATAAATTACTGGAGATGAGCAGGGCTTCCCATACTTAATTTTTACATAATTTTAAGAAGCTTCATCTTGACGAAACAGATAAGGAAAATTAAAATAAAATACAGGAAGGTTCATTCACGGAAGGAGCAGAAACAAATGAAAAAACTGGAAGAAATACTAAGAGACAAACCAATTAAAAATAAGCTGTCTTTTGCGTTCCGCATCATGGATATTTTATATGTGGTGCTTGCACTGGTGGCAGTGGTGGAATTGATACGGTCAAAAGGCTATATAGGAAGTATAGTTGTTGTGGTTTTACTTGTTTTAGCTATCATATTTAATGCATCCATGTCGAAAATGCTTGCCAAAATGCTGATAGATCCGATCACGAACCTGGTAACTGCGTCTGAGAAGATCGCATCCGGTGATTTTGAGATCGGCGTACCTTATGAATCTGAGGATGAGCTGGGCAGACTTTCCGACAGCTTTGAGACCGCCGCAGCTATTTTGAAAAAGGTTGTATCAGATCTGCAGACTATCGTAGAGCAATTTTCCGATGGTAATTTTGATGTTCACAGCAGCTGCCCGGAAGCATATGTCGGACAGCTCCGAGATGTTTTAGATGAGCTGGATGAAATGGTAAATAAGGTCAGCGAGACCATGCACGGTATTCAGGATTCCTCCGAGCAGGTATCTGCGGGCAGCAATCAGCTGGCAGTCAGTGCACAGGATATAGCGGAGGGCGCTACCCATCAGGCAGCATCCGTAGAAGAACTGGTGGCTACCGTAGACGAAGTAACCAGTCAGGTACTGGAGAATACCAAGTCTACCGACATTGTACATGACAAGGCGAAAAAGGTAGGTATCGAGGCAGCCAACAGCCAGAAGAAGATGGATGAGCTGGTAGATGCCATGAAGAAGATCAACGCAACGACCCAGAACATTGAAAAGATCATCGCAGATATTGAGAATATCGCATCCCAGACCAATCTGCTGTCCTTAAATGCCTCCATCGAGGCAGCCCGTGCCGGAGAGGCAGGAAGAGGCTTTGCAGTCGTGGCAGATCAGATCAGACAGCTGGCAGAAGAGAGTGCTAATTCCGCAGTAGAGTCCAAGAAGCTGATCGAAGAGTCCATGAACGAGGTAGAGGTGGGTAATAAGGTCACCAAGGAGACCAATGATGCTATGCAGGAGGTTATGGCTGAGCTGGATCAGATCATCCAGGAGGTTGCCAATATCCGTACTGCGTCTGACAAACAGGCGGTTTCCGTTAAAAATATCAAAAAGGGTGTGGGAGACATCAATGATGTTATCCAGTCTAACTCTGCAGCAGCTGAAGAGACTTCCGCTACCAGCGAGGAGCTTTCCGCATCTGCTACTACTCTGAACGAACTGTTAGAGCATTTCAAACTGCGCGGCTGATCAGAGGATGTGTTCCGAAATAAGCGGAATAAGGAAGAGAGAACAGAAGAACCATAGCTGTAAGTTCACAGCTGTGGTTCTTTTCATATCGGAGGAGTAAAAGACAAATGCTTCACAGAAAACAATACAGAGTGGCAGCGGGAGTAACCATTATGGCGCTGGCGCTTACCCTGACTGCCTGTGGAACACAGGAAAATACCGGGAGTACGGAAAGCGTGAAGAGCACAGAAAACGTGGAGAACACAGAGAACATGAAGAGTACAGAAACTGTGGAGAACACAGAGACCGTGAAGGGCACAGAAACCGTGGAGAGCACAGAGACCATAGAGAATGCAGAAATTATAGGAGCTATGGTTTCGGAGAGTGTGGCACCACAAGGAACGGCAAATGTCACACCACAGATGCAACCGGTAGAATACACTGACTTACAGCAGATCACACTGGATCCAGATTGGGAATATGCAGATCATTCTAAAATAAATACCGGAGCCGCAGTACTCTACTGGGCACCGGAGGAATCTGGACGAAAAGGTATCGTCATCGGTGTCAATGCAGGACATGGTACTGTGGGAGGGAGTAAAGTAAAGACTCTGTGTCATCCGGACGGCTCAGCGAAAGTCACCGGAGGCAGTACGGCGGCGGGAGCAATGGAAGCTGCAGCAGTTTCCGGAGGCATGACGTTTCAGGACGGCACACCGGAGCGGGAGGTGACATTACGTATGGCACAGATCCTGCGGGATAAGCTGTTATCCTCCGGTTATGATGTGCTGATGCTACGGGACAGTGAGGATGTGCAGTTAGACAATGTGGCGCGGACTGTGATCTGCAACAATGTCGCGGACTGCCATATTGCGCTGCACTGGGACAGCGGTGACGGCAAAAATTACGACAAGGGATGCTTCTATATCTCGGTGCCGGAAGCGCTGAAAAACATGGAGCCGGTGGCATCGCACTGGCAGCAGCACGATACCCTGGGAACGGATCTGGTGGAAGGACTGCGGGAGCAGGGAGCCACGATTTATGGGAAAGGACATATGGGTATTGACCTGACCCAGACATCCTACAGCACGATCCCTTCTGTGGATATGGAACTGGGAAATGCGTATTCGGACCACAGCGATGTGATATTGGAACAATTAGCCACAGGGCTTCTCACCGGAATCAATACTTACTTTGAACAGTAAGGACTTTGCAAAGAGTGTGAGGTATGCTATAATACTATTTCGGATTCGTTTGTCTCTGCACTGAGACGGATGGACTTATGAGTGAAATAAAGAATAGAAAATACAAGAAAGGCAGACCCTGTCGTTAGGTCTGAACGGTAAATAAATCATGAAGCTGGGTATCGTAGGTCTTCCCAACGTGGGAAAGAGTACACTTTTCAATTCCCTGACCAAGGCGGGAGCGGAATCCGCTAACTATCCTTTCTGTACCATCGACCCCAATGTGGGCGTGGTAACAGTTCCGGATGACAGATTAAAAGCGCTGGGAGAGATGTATCATTCCAAGAAAGTGACCCCTGCTGTGATTGAATTTGTAGATATCGCAGGCCTGGTAAAGGGTGCTTCCAAGGGTGAGGGACTGGGGAACCAGTTCTTAAGCAATATCCGTGAGGTGGATGCCATTGTCCATGTGGTAAGATGCTTCGAGGATCCCAATGTCATCCATGTGGACGGTAGTGTCAATCCTTTGCGGGATATCGAGACCATTAACTTAGAGTTGATCTTCGCAGATCTGGAAGTACTGGAGAGAAGACTGTCCAAGGTAGTCAAGGCTGCCAGAATGGACAAGACTTATGCCAAGGAGCTGGCACTCTTAGAGCGTATCAAGGAGCATCTGGAGAGCGGCAAGATGGCGAAGAGCCTGGAAGTTACCGATGAGGACGAGCTGTCTCTGTTGAAGGAATACAATCTGCTGACCTACAAACCGGTGATCTATGCAGCCAATGTATCCGAGGATGATCTGGCAGATGACGGTGCCTCCAATGAGATGGTAGCGAAGGTCAGAGAGTTTGCAGCAAGTGAGAACAGCGAAGTATTCGTCATCTGCGCACAGATTGAGGAAGAGATCTCTGAACTGGATGATGATGAGAAGGCAATGTTCCTGGATGATCTGGGACTGAAGGAATCCGGTCTGGAGAAGCTGATCAAGGCAAGCTATCATATCTTAGGTCTGATGAGCTTTTTGACTGCAGGAGAGGATGAGACCAGAGCATGGACCATCAAGATCGGTACCAAGGCGCCTCAGGCAGCCGGTAAGATTCACTCCGATTTCGAGAGAGGCTTCATCAAGGCGGAAGTTGTAAATTACAAGGACCTTTTAGAGCAGGGATCTCTGGCAGCTGCACGTGAGAAAGGTCTGGTCGGCATGGAAGGCAAGGACTATGTCGTACAGGACGGTGATGTGATCCTGTTCAGATTTAACGTCTGATATGCCGGATTCGAGAGCGCAAAGCGCGAAGAAGCCGGTTAATACTAAGAAAGGATATAAATATTATGATGAATGCAGGAGATATAGCATTTCCCCATTTAGGCATTTACCTGGAAAATGTTCCCAGAAGCTTTACCGTATTCGGTTTCGAGATCGCTTTTTACGGTCTGATCATCGGTATCGGTGTACTGGCGGGAATTCTGATGGCAGTGCACCAGGCAAAGGTGAGCGGAGAGAATCCGGATACTATTTGGGACTTCGCTATTTATGCCGTGATCTTTTCCGTGATCGGTGCCAGAATCTATTATGTGATCTTTGCCTGGGACTATTACAAGGATAATCTGCTCAGCATCTTCAATACCCGTAACGGTGGTATGGCGATCTACGGCGGTGTGATCGGAGCTTTTCTGACATTGTTTTTATATTGTAAGATCAAAAAGATCAATCCTTTCCGGCTGGGAGACCTGTGTGTACCGGGATTGATCTTAGGACAGGCCATCGGGCGTTGGGGCAATTTCATGAACCGTGAAGTGTTCGGAGAATATACGGATAATTTCCTGGCAATGCGGCTTCCCATCGAAGCGGTGCGCAGCCGGGATATTTCCGAGAATGTGGCAGCACATATTGTGGAAGGTACCAATTACATTCAGGTACATCCCACATTCCTCTATGAGAGTCTGTGGAATCTGATGATTCTGCTCATTATGCTGGTATACCGCAAGTACAAAAAGTTCGAGGGCGAGATCTGTCTGTTGTACTTCGGAGGCTATGGTCTTGGCAGATTCTGGATCGAAGGTATCCGGACAGATACCCTGTTTATTCCCGGAACGACCCTCGCTGTATCGCAGGTATTATCTCTGTGCATGGTGATCTTCGCGGTGGTGACGGACATTGTGGTACGTATGCACCTGAAAAAACAGCCGAAAGTGGAAAAAAATTAAAAATTTTTAAAAATTTATTAAGAATATCGAAATAAGAGCAAATACATAGATGTTGTGTTTGCTCTTATTTTTTTACCACATATAGTGGAAAAGAGCGCTCTTGTCGTAGGACAGGGCGCTTTTTTGGATTCCGCCGTCGAAAAAAGCTACTTGATTTCTCTTGTAAAATCCCTTAATTTAGTATAAAATCATAATAAAAGTGGGAGAAAGTGGAGGCAAGTGCCACAAAGTGGTAGATTTTTGAAAAAATGACCTCCTTTTTCGTGGCAGTCCCCTTTTGGATGAATGGTGGTGAGTGCGATGTTTATGAGCGAGTACAACCATACGTTAGATACGAAAGGCAGGTTGATCATTCCGGCGAAATTCCGAGAGACTTTGGGCGAGGAATTTGTGATTTCCAAGGGAATGGACGGCTGCTTATTTGTGTATGCGGGCGATGACTGGAACGCTTTTGAACAGAAGCTGACCTCATTACCTCTGATCAATAAGGAAGCAAGACAATTTGCCCGTTTCTTCTTAGCCGGTGCGGCTACGGTGGAAGTGGACAAGCAGGGAAGAATCCTGTTACCGGCACACTTGCGAGAATTCGCCGGACTGGAAAAAGATGTGGTGTTAGTCGGAGTCGGCAGCCGCGTGGAGATCTGGAGCAAGGATAAGTGGGAGGCCATGAACTTGGATGCGGATATGGATGAGATCACCGGTGCCATGGAAGGACTGGGACTGACCATTTAAAAGAAGCAGGAAAGGATGACCGTCGTGGAATTTAATCATTATTCTGTGATGTTGCATGAGACCATCGAACAACTGAATATCAGACCGGACGGCATCTATGTGGACGGAACCTTAGGAGGCGGCGGACATGCATATGAAGTGTGCAGCCGCTTACAGAACGGACATTTCTACGGGATCGATCAGGATGACGCGGCGATCGCGGCGGCATCGGAGAGATTACGATGCTTTGGAGATAAAGTGACCGTGATCCGCAACAATTACGTGAATGCGGTGGAGGCACTCAGAGAATACGGAGTCACCGGTGTGGACGGCATCGTGCTGGATCTGGGAGTCTCTTCCTACCAGTTAGATACCGAGGACAGAGGGTTTTCTTACCGGTTTGATGCACCGCTTGACATGCGGATGGATCGCAGACAGACCCTGACGGCGAGAGACATCGTGAACAACTATTCCGAGATGGAGCTGTATCATATCATCCGGGATTACGGCGAAGATCCGTTTGCGAAAAACATTGCGAAACATATTGTAAAAAACAGGACGGACAAGCCCATTGAGACTACCTTTGAATTAAACGAGATCATCAAAGCTGCAGTTCCGGCGAAGATGCGGCAGAACGGACATCCCTCCAAGCAGACATTCCAGGCGATCCGCATTGAGTGCAATCAGGAACTGGAAGTACTGAAAAAGGCACTGGACGAATTGATCGATCTGTTGCATCCCGGTGGGAGGTTCTGCATCATCACCTTCCATTCCCTGGAAGACCGGATCGTGAAAAATGCGTTCCGCAGGAATGAAAATCCCTGTACCTGTCCTCCGGAATTTCCGGTGTGTGTATGCGGTAAGGTCTCCAAGGGAAAGGTGATCACCAGAAAACCGATTCTGCCCGGTGCGGAAGAACTGGAAGTAAACAGCAGATCCAAGAGCGCGAAGTTACGCGTGTTTGAAAAGAAATAAAGAATTTTAAATATTTCATCAGTGAAAGTGGGAATAAAGTATGGCACAGAGAAGAAGTAATACCCCATACATATATGATAATACAGCGAGAGACTTACAGATCCGCAGGCAGATGGAAGAGCCCCGGAGACAGCTGTCTCACGAGACGAGAAAAAACAGAGAAAAAGCAAGACATATGAGCATCGGCTATGTGACTTTTCTGATGGTGGCACTGGTGGCATGTGCATTTTTTTTGGTGAACTATATTCAGATGCAGTCAGAACTGACTGCCAGGATCACGGAAGTATCCAGAATGGAGAGCGAGTTGAACTCTCTGAAGCTGGCAAATGATGAAGAATACAGTCGCATTACCAGTAATATCAACCTGGAAGAGATCAAGAGGATTGCCATCGGCGAACTGGGAATGACCTATGCAACCGAGGGACAGGTAATCCCTTATGAGAGCGACAGCAATGACTATATGCGTCAGGCTGATAACAGTCAGAACTAAGCCCGGGAGGCCCGAAGTGTGAAAGAACAGAAACCTAAAAAATTTTCCGTAAAAATGCAGAAAAAGCTCCTGTGTCTTTATGCACTGATCATTTTGGCATTTATTCTTTTATCGGTGCGTCTTACATGGATCGTGAAAGCAGATGGTGCAGCTTACGAGAAACAGGTGCTGTCTCAGCAGAAATATGATTCCATAACATTACCTTTCCGGCGCGGCGATATTGTGGACGCCAAAGGAACCAAGCTGGCGGTCAGCGAGAAAGTATATAATCTGGTCATCGATGCCAGGGTAATGCTGGATCGGGAGGATTATCTGGAACCCACCATGGAAGCATTGGGTGCAAATTTTCCGGATCTGGACATGACGGCAGTGCGGCAGTATGTAACGTCTCACCCCGAATCTTCCTGGTATGTGCCTCTTCGGAGGATGACTTATGACCAGATCAGCGGATTCCAGGCGGCAGCACTGGAGAACAGCAAGATCCGTGGTGTCTGGTTTGAAGAGGAATATAAGAGAGTCTATCCCAACGGTTCTCTGGCGGCAGATGTGATCGGATTTTCCAGAGCGGACAATGAAGGACAGTACGGTCTGGAAGAGTATTACAATGATGTTCTGAACGGAACCACCGGAAGAGAATACGGCTATCTGAATGACGATGCCAACCTGGAGCGTACGATCAAGCCGGCAGTGGACGGCAACACGATACACAGTACCATTGATGCCAATATTCAGGGCATTGTAGAGAAATATCTGAAGCAGTTTAACGAGGAGCATAAGGATGCGGTACATCCCGGTAACGGTGCGGAAAATGTGGGCTGCATCATCATGGAAGTCAATACCGGCAATATTTTGGCCATGGCCAGCTATCCTACCTATGACCTGAACGATACCAGGAATACGGACGCCCTTTTGGGATCCCGTAAGATCGAGATGGTGACCAATGCCAACGGTTACCAGGTACTGACGAAGACAGATACCTATTTTACCCAGGAAGATATCGATGCCCTGACAGATGAGCAGCTATTGGATAATCTGAACTACCTGTGGAAGAACTACTGTATCTCCACCACCTACGAGCCGGGATCCACGGCGAAGCCTTTTACCGTGGCAGCAGCATTGGAGAGCGGTGCCATCACCGGCAACGAGCACTATCAGTGTAACGGATCTCTGGAAGTCGGTGGACATACGATCAAATGCCACAGCTACCGTTCCGGCGGTGAAGGTGATGTATCGGTACAGGATTCCATTGCCTGGTCCTGCAACGTAGCGTTAATGAAGATTGCTGCCACCATGGGCAAAGAGGAATTTGCCAAATTCCAGCAGACCTTTAACTTTGGATTAAAGACCAACGTGGATCTGGCAGGAGAGGCGAGAACTGCAAGCCTGCTGTTCCCGGTGGACCAGATGGGAAGCGCTGATCTGGCGACCAACAGCTTTGGACAGAATTTTAATGTGACCATGATCCAGATGATCACCGGTTTCTGCTCTCTGATCAACGGCGGTTACTATTATGAGCCTCATATGGTGGATAAGATCACCAATGCAAGCGGAGCAACGGTGGAGAACATTGAACCGAGAGTGTTACGACAGACCATCTCCGAGAGCACTTCGGCGAAGATCAGACAGTACTGTCGTGCTACCGTTATGGAAGAGGGTGGTGACCGCAGAACCGGTAGAACCGCAAGACCTGCAGGTTATGCCATCGGCGGCAAGACTGGTACCGCAGAGACTATTCCCCGTAAAAACGGTGAGTATGTTGTATCCTTTATGGGATATGCACCGGCGGATGATCCCCAGATCGCCATTTATGTAGTCGTGGACCGTGCCAATGCATCCCCTCAGGATGATGCAAAGTTTGCAACCGGTATTGTACGAAATGTTCTGACGGAAGTGCTGCCTTATCTGAATATCTTCATGACGGAGGAACTGTCTGAAAAGGAGATTCAGGAACTGGCGGAGAAACAGATCGAGATTACGAATCAGTATACCCAGACTCCCGAGAACGGAGATGATCAGACCGGAGACACTCAGACCGGAGACGCTCAGACCGGAGACGCTCAGACCGGAGATGATCAGTCCGGAGATTCCCAGAGTGGTGACGGAACCGGTGACGATACGACGACGGTTACGGAGGACTGGAGAAATTATCCCAAAGATCCCGCTACCGGTTATCTGGTAAGTCCGATCGACGGCGGTCTGATCGATCCCATTACGGGAGCGGATGTCGGCGGGGACGATACCATGGGTGACAGTCCCATTAACAATAATCTGCTGAATCAGCAGAATGAATAAACAAAACATACGAATAGCCTCACAGCAGGAGCAATAAAATGTAAAAAGCTCTTGTTGTGAGGTTTTTTTATGGCGGATCAGCAAAATCGTTTTTTTCATCGCAAAAAGATCATGACCATTTTTTTCATATGCGCACTGGTGCTTATCGGATTGTTTATGAGACTTTTGTATCTGATGGTGTGGAGGGCGGATTATTATGAGGAAGCGGCGACGAGACTGCATGAGAGAGAACGCAGCATAAAGGCGGCAAGAGGACGTATTTTGGACAGGAACGGAGTGGTACTGGCGGATAACAAGACGGTCTGTACCGTATCGGTGATTCATAATCAGATCACAGAACCGGAAAAGGTGATAGCCATGCTGGTAAAAGAGCTGGGAATTTCGGAGACGGAAGCGAGAAAACGTGTGGAAAAATATTCTTCCATGGAACGCGTCAAAAGCAATGTGGACAAGAGCATCGGTGACAGAATCCGGGAATATGATCTGGCGGGGGTGAAAGTGGATGAGGATTATAAGCGATACTATCCGTATGGGGACCTGGCCAGTAAAGTCCTGGGATTTACCGGAGGGGACAATCAGGGGATCATTGGACTGGAAGTAATCTATGAGGAAACACTGCAGGGAGAACCCGGTATGATTCTGACTGTGACGGATGCCAAAGGAATCGAGATAGACACAGCGGGGGAACGCCGGGTAGAGCCGGTGCCGGGATGGGATCTGCGGATCAGCATCGACCGTAACATCCAGGAGTATGCCGCGCAGCTGGCGGAACAGGCCTGCGCCACCAAAGAGGCGGACAGCGTCTACATCATCGCCATGGATCCGCGAAACGGAGAAATCCTGGCCATGGTCAATTATCCGGAATTTGACTTAAACGACCCTTACACGCTACCGGAACTGACTGAGTGGAAGGAGGACGGAAGCATTGCGGTGGTGGATCCGTCCACCCTGACTGCGGAACAGAAGCAGGAGAAGCTGAATGCCATGTGGCGCAACGGCTGCATCAATGATACCTATGAACCGGGATCTACCTTTAAGATCATCACCGCCGCTGCGGGACTGGAGGAAAGGGTGGTCACCACGGAAAGTACCTTTTCCTGTCCGGGATTCATCATTGTGGACGACCGAAAGATCCGCTGCCATAAGATCGGCGGACATGGTACACAGACATTTGTGCAGTGTATGCAGAATAGTTGCAATCCGGCACTGATCTCCGTAGGACTGCGTCTCGGTGTAGACAATTATTACAAATATTTTGAGCAATTCGGACTGAAAAAAAGAACCGGAATCGATCTCCCCGGGGAAGCAGCAACGATCATGCATAAAAAAGAAGACATGGGAAATGTGGAGCTGGCGACGGTGGCTTTCGGGCAGTCTTTTCAGATCACGGCGATCCAGCTGCTGACAACGGCATCCTCCATCATTAACGGAGGCAACCGGATCACTCCTCACTTGGGCATGGAAGCCCTGAACCGGGATGGCGAAGTGGAACAGGTTTTTACTTATCCTGTGGAGACTGGAATCGTATCGGAAGAGACCAGCGCAACTATGCGTTATATCCTGGAGACAGTGGTGTCGGAGGGCTCTGGTAGAAACGGACAGGTGCAGGGCTTTCGGGTGGGTGGTAAGACGGCGACCAGTCAGACGCTGCCCAGAGGCAGCGGACGTTATATTTCTTCTTTTATCGGATTCGCGCCTGCCGATGATCCACAGGTGATTGCCATCGCCATTATCAACAATCCCCAGGGAGTCTATTATGGAGGACAGGTGGCAGCACCTATTATAAGGCAGCTGTATGAAAATATTTTGCCTTATTTGGGACTGGAGAAGACGGAGGATACTGTTGTCGAAAATCATTGAATGAAAAAGGTTCCGGCGGATGAAAATTTGACAAAATCCGCTGGGGACACCCCTTATAATAATTCTGAAGGAGGGGTGTGATGCATTATGAACTATATTTAGACAGTATGTTCCTCCTGAATCTCGGTATGAATCTGTTACTTCTGATCATGGTAGACCACAGCACCTGCCGCACTGCCACGTGGTACCGGCTGCTGTGGGGAGCGGGAATCGGAGCGGTCTGCTATCTGCTCCCTTTTTTATGGAAGGGAGCGGCTCTACTTAAACTGCTGCTCTGTATGCTGCCCGGAACATTGTTGATGCTTACAGTAACATTCCGAATCCGGAATTGGCGTTCGCTATGGAGTTATTTTAGAAAGCAGATGTATGATACTTTCCTGCTCGGAGGAATTCTGGTGGCTGTGCTGAGGGGGATACCGGCCGGAATACAGTATGTACCGGGAATTGTGCTTGCACTGGGACTGGGGGCTCTGACAGTGCAGCTGCTATTGTGGAGATACCGAAGAGAAACGGAGCTTGGAACTCATTGTGAGGTAGTACTCTGGGGTACGGAACAGACATTGTGTATCGCGGCGATTGTGGATTCCGGCAATACTTTGACGGAACCTATGAGCGGAGCCCCCGTATCTGTATTGGATGTGGTGACATTTCAGACTTTGTGGCCGGAGGGACTGCCGGATTTTCGGGTGATTCCTTACCACAGTGTCGGGAAAAAGAATGGAATTCTCTATGGATACAGGATTCCGCAGATAAAGATCCGGATCCATGGTGTGGAAAAAATATGCAGCGATGTGTGGCTGGCAGTAAGTGAAGAGGAAATCGCAGGAAGAGAGATTCCTATGCTGCTGCATCCGGCGCTGTTAAAAAAGACAGGAAAAGCAGGAAGGAGCAACTATGATCTTAAAGATAGCAATACCCGGGAAAATGCAATTCAAGATGATTCGCAGAGAACCGTTTCTGCGGCAGCGGAAAGGAGATATTCATTACATCGGAGGCGCAGAGGTCCTGCCACCGCCGCTTCCCACAGATCAGGAGAACCGGGTGATCAGTGATCTGGGAACGGAATATGAGGATGAAGCAAAGGCCATATTGATTGAACATAATCTCAGACTGGTCGTCTACATAGCCAAAAAGTTCGATAATACGGGAGTGGGCGTGGAGGATCTGATCTCCATAGGTACCATCGGACTGATCAAATCCATCAATACCTTCAATCCGGAGAAAAATATCAAGCTGGCGACCTATGCCTCACGGTGCATTGAAAATGAGATATTGATGTACCTGCGGCGGAATAATAAGACGAAGATGGAAGTGTCCATCGATGAACCTTTAAATGTGGATTGGGACGGCAATGAACTTCTCCTGTCGGATATCCTGGGAACGGATGAGGATGTGATATACAGAGGGATAGAGAACGAAGTGGAGCGCAAGCTTTTAATGAATGCCGTAAGTAAGCTGTCAAACCGGGAGAAGACCATTGTACGGCTGCGGTTCGGACTGGGGACACCGGACGGACAGGAGATGACACAGAAGGAAGTGGCAAGCTTTCTTGGAATCTCCCAGTCCTATATTTCGAGGCTGGAAAAAAAGATCATGCGGCAGCTGAAAAAGGAGATCAGCCTGCATATTTGACTTTGCATTCGGGACGGATACATGATACTATAGAGATTACGGAGAGGAACTGTTCTCCGGGTTGTGAATGACAGATTTTAAGGACGAAGATACATGATACAGCGTGATGATATATTATCGATGGAATATTTAAAAAAGACGGAATTCACCGGATGCCATCAGGGGATGCGTTACCGCTTGGAACAGACACAGGCTCCGGAGGACCCCGAGGGCGGTAAAAAGCTTATGGTGACGGTATGGCCGGAGCCCTTTAATTATTTTAAGACCCCGGAGGAAAAAAAGAAAAGAGCATATTTTTCTTTTGACGAGGATGGCGTGGTGGATGCCGTCGGCTGGATGAATGATCGCTTATTCGAGGATAAGAAGATATGGGAGGAAGCACCTTCCCATTGGGATACCTATCAAATGTAAGGAAATAATAAGATGATGTTAAAATATATCATAAAGGATCTGAAGGAGACCCTGGCCTATCTTCCCTACGGGATCATGGCGGGTGCTGTTGTGGGACTGCTCCTGAACGGACTGAATGCCAGACGGGAGCGTAAGGGGAAGGATACTTTTCCCATGGCGGGACTCATGGCATTTTCTCTGTATCTGATGATCATTCTGGTGATCACTTTTTTCTCCAGAGAGGATGGCAGCCGGATCGGCATGGATCTGGAACTGTTCTCTACCTGGGGGACGAATGCGAGGAACCATTCGTATGTCGTGGAAAATGTATTGCTGTTTATTCCCTATGGATTTATCTGTCCATGGGCATTTCCGTGGCTTCGGGGTTTTTTTAGGAATACCTTTGCGGCATTCGTGACCAGCTTCGGTGTGGAGACGATCCAGCTGATCACCGGCAGGGGATATTTTCAGGTGGACGATATCCTGACCAATGTGCTGGGGGCTGTGATCGGGTATGTGATTTTCTGGCTGCTGCATCATATGATACAGGGATTCCACAGACCTGATCTCAGGCGGTAAGATAGCCCCGCATAGCTTTCAATGCATTTTTTTCGAGACGGGAGACTTGGGCCTGGGAGATGCCGATCATGTCGGCGACCTCAGTCTGGGTCTTTCCTTCGAAAAAACGCAGAGAGATGATATGACGCTCTCTGTCGTTCAGACGTTTCATGGCTTCACTGAGGGAGAGATGTTCTACCCACATCTCTTCCTTATTTTTTTTATCACTGATCTGGTCCATGACATAGAGGGTGTCGCCGCCGTCGGTATAGACCGGTTCGTAGAGACTCATGGGGTTCTGCATGGCATCTAAGGCATAGACGATGTCTTCCTTGGAGATACCCACCTCCGCGGCAATCTCTTCCACGGTAGGCTCCTTCAGATTTTTTCTCGTCAGTGTATCTCTGGCGTAGATTGCCTTATAGGCGGTATCCTTCAGGGAGCGTGATACACGAATGCTGTTGTTATCCCGTAAGAATCTGCGGATCTCCCCGATGATCATGGGAACCGCATAGGTAGAGAACTTCACACCCAGAGTAGCGTCGAAATTGTCAATGGCTTTGATCAGCCCGATGCAGCCAATCTGGAACAGGTCATCCACGTTCTCCGAACTGCTTGAAAAACGTTTGATCACACTTAGGACCAGACGTAAATTCCCTTCGATATAGGTCTCTCGGGCAGCGGTATCTCCTTCACGGATCTTCGTAAATAGAGCATCCTTGTCTGCCGCCTTTAACAAAGGCAGATTTGCTGTATTGACGCCGCAGATTTCCACTTTTCCCTGTACCATAGAGACCTCCCGATTACTGAATTTTGTGATAACAACAGTATTCACAGGACTGTGGGAGGATATACTTTGCCGGTAGAATTTCCAGTATTTGCCGAACAAACGGATGGGAGAGGCATATATTATATATATAGAAAGAAAGCAGGAGTATGCATATGCTTTTTTCAGAATTAAAATGCAAAGATGTCATCAATATCAGAGACTGCAAAAAGCTGGGGCATGTCTGTGATCTGGAGTTCGACGAGTGCAGTGGATGCATCTGTAAGATCATGGTGCCGGGAGGGAATCAGTGGCTGGGATTCCTGCGCTGTGAACCGAATATCGTTATCCCGTACAAGGACATCAGGCAGATCGGTCCGGACATAATTTTAGTTGACATTAACTGCTGATTCTCTTATAATATCCGTATAAATAACACGTGGTTTTTAAGAGGAGGATGCCTATGAAATGTCCGTTCTGCAGCCATGAAAATACCAGAGTGATCGATTCGAGACCTGCGGAAGATAATAATTCCATTCGCCGTCGCCGTGTGTGTGATGAATGCGGCAAGCGATTTACCACTTACGAGAAGATCGAAACGATTCCGTTGATCATTATTAAAAAGGACAATAACAGAGAGGCGTATGACCGTTCTAAGATCGAGGCCGGAGTACTCAGAGCCTGCCATAAACGTCCGGTCAGCGCACAACAGATCACGACGTTGGTGGACGAGGTGGAGAACGAGATATTCAACCGGGAAGAACGTGAGATCCCCAGCGGAACCATCGGTGAACTTGTGATGAATAAGCTGAAAGATCTGGATGCGGTAGCTTATGTAAGATTTGCTTCTGTATATCGGGAGTTCAAGGACGTGAACACCTTTATGGATGAATTAAAGAGTGTCCTGAATGACAAGAATCCCATGTAGCATCTTCGGAACAGATAAATTCGGGGAATTCCGGTGCGGTGAAGGAGGAAGCTCCGGTTCAGGAGAAGAAATCCAACGCAACGTTAGAGGACATCTCCATTACGTTCCACAAACAGGACGATTTCGGCTACATTGGCAGGGACAGCGATATCCATTCCCTGGATGTGGAGAAGGCGATCTCCGATATGCGTAAGGACCAGATCTTACAGCAGTACCAGTACTTTGTGGGAAGCAAAACGGTATTTACAGAATAGTTACCTCCGTCTGTCAGGCGTAAGCAAGACACCGGAGGTATTTTTTAATTTTTTCGGAAGAAGTGATACAGACAGAAAAAATAGATTCCGGCAAGTACCAGCTGGCTGACCAGAATCCCCCACAGATATCCCTGCATACCGATCACGGGAATGGCAAAAAATACGAACAACAGCCGGATTAAAAGGCAGACCACGTTGGAGGCAAAGATCCGTCCCGCCATGCCAAGACCCTGCAAAATGCTGGAGAGAGTGGTATCCAGATACAGAAAAGGACAGATGAAGCCCAGAGTCACGATAAAATGACCGGCCAGTTCACTGTGGAACAGTTCCGTTCCCATCCAGTCACCCAGAAACAGAAAGCCACACAGACAACAGGCACCCATGAGACTGCAATACTTTACGGTGCGCAGGGTGGCGTTTATGACGGCTCCACGGTCTCCTTTGGCATGATTTTCGGAGATGGTGGGCAGGAGAAGCACCGCCACGGAGCTGGTAAGGGCGTTAGGAAAAAAGATCATGGGCATGGCCATGCCGGTAAGGACTCCGTATACACTTAAGGCTGTGGTGGTATCATAACCGTAGAGCAGAAGCTTCCGGGGGATGGAGACGGCTTCGATGCTCTGTAAAATGTTCAGAACGATACGGTTGGCGGTCAGAGGCAGTGCCATACCAAGCAGATCCCGATAGACCGGAACAGAAGGACAGATATTTTGCAGGGAAAGAATATTACTGTCCGGATACAGATGTATATACAGGCAGACCAGAGCGATCAGCATGGAAAAGATCTCGCCTACGGTGAGACCGAGAACCGCAGCATTGATGGAGGGAGTACGACCTTCTGCCAGATCGGCTCCGGTGACGAGAAAGACGCAGCTGACTCTTGCAAGCTGCTCTAAAAGCTGTGTAAGAGCAGGCACGGAAGCTTTCTTTTTCCCATAGAAATAACCGTTGATGCAGGCGTGCAGCGCGGCAAAGGGGACAGAGAAGGACAGGATCCGCAGCATGGGTACGGTACGGTGATCTTTTAATAGAAAAATACCGATAGGATCCGCAGAGAAAAACAAAATGGCATTTGTTACAAGAGACAGGGGTAAGGTGATACTGATCCCGGCCAGCAGCGGCTTTAAATTCCCGGAAGGGCGTTTGGCACTATCCGCCGCCACATATTTCGAAATGGCGGTCTGATATCCGGCGGCAGTAAGGGAAAAGGATAGGGATAATGCCGGACTGAGCAGCTGATAGATGCCCATTCCCTCTTCACCGAAGAGCCTGGACAGATAGATACGGTAGAAAAATCCGATGACACGGGTGATGAGACCGGTTGCAGTCAGAATCATAGTACCGAAGATCAGGGGATGACGTTTGGCTTGTTTCATAAGCGGATTTTTGGCCCCTTTTGGCTGAAAAGATCTTGCAAAAGTATATTCCGATGACCTTGTTGACAGAACAGTAAAGTGAATGCTATCATGAATAGCAGTAAAATGTGCATAATGAGTTACAAGATATGCAGAAATGAGGCAATATGATATATTTAGATAATGCAGCGACTACGAAAACAGCACCGGAGGTCGTAGATGCGATGCTCCCGTATTTCAGTGAATATTACGGCAATGCCAGCACCATTTACAGTCTGGGTGCCGAGAGCAAAAAGGCTATGGATCATGCCCGCAGGACTATCGCGGACAGCCTGGGTGCGAAGCCGGAAGAGATCTATTTTACCGCCGGCGGTTCCGAGTCCGACAACTGGGCGTTAAAAGCCACCGCAGAAGCTTATGCATCCAAGGGAAAACATATTATTACCACGAAGATCGAGCATCATGCCATTCTCCATACCTGTGAGTATCTGGAGAAGAGAGGCTTTGAGATCACCTATCTGAATGTGGACAGAGACGGACTGATCAGCTTGGACGAGCTGAAAGCAGCCATTCGTCCCGATACCATTCTGATCAGCGTGATGTTTGCCAACAACGAGATCGGTACCATCGAGCCCATCGCCGAGATCGGAGAGATCGCGAAGGAGCACGGCGTATTGTTTCATACCGATGCGGTACAGGCGTATGCACAGGTTCCCATCAATGTGGATGAGATGCATATTGACATGCTCAGTGCCAGCGGCCATAAATTAAACGGCCCCAAGGGCATCGGCTTTTTATATATCCGTAAAGGCGTGAAGATCCGTTCTTTTGTACACGGCGGAGCGCAGGAGAGAAGCCGCAGAGCCGGTACAGAGAACATCCCCGGCATCGTGGGACTGGGGGCAGCCGTAGAGCGAGCCATGCGTATTATGGACAGTAAGACCCGCAAGGAGATCGAACTGCGTGATTATCTGATCGGACGTCTGGAGAACGAGATCCCTCATTGCTGGCTGAACGGTCACCGCACGAAGAGACTTCCGAATAATATCAATTTCTCCTTCCTGTTTATCGAGGGAGAATCCATGCTGATCATGTTGGATATGAAGGGAATCTGTGCATCCAGCGGATCTGCATGTACTTCCGGATCCTTAGATCCTTCCCATGTGCTGTTAGCCATTGGTTTAAAGCATGAGGAAGCCCACGGTTCCTTACGTCTGACATTGTCTGAGGATAGCACGAAGGAGGAGATGGATATCGTAGCGGAAGAAGTGAAGACAATCGTCCAGCGACTGCGGGATATGTCTCCTTTATATGAAGATTTCCTGAAAAGTCAGAAGAATAATTAAGTAAGAAAGAAGAGGATAACAGATACATGTACAGTGAAAAAGTAATGGATCACTTTCAAAACCCCAGAAATGTCGGGGAGATCGAGGATGCCAGCGGCGTAGGTACCGTGGGTAACGCCAAGTGCGGAGATATTATGAGAATGTTCCTGGACATTGACGAGAACGGGATCATCAGAGAGGCAAAGTTCAAGACTTTCGGTTGTGGTGCTGCCGTAGCTACCAGCTCCATGGCTACCGAACTGGTAAAGGGCAAGACCATCCAGGAAGCTTTGCAGGTAACGAACAAGGCGGTAATGGAGGCTCTGGACGGACTGCCTCCCGTAAAGGTACACTGCTCACTTTTAGCAGAGGAAGCCATCCATGCAGCTCTGTGGGATTATGCAGAGAAGAACCACATCACCATTGAAGGCCTGCAGAAGCCCAAGAATGATATCAGTGAGGGCGAAGAAGAGGAAGACTATTAAGATCTATGAAGAAAAAAGTAGTGGTTGGCATGTCCGGAGGCGTGGATTCCTCCGTGGCAGCCATGTTATTAAAAAAACAGGGCTATGATGTGATCGGGGTCACCATGCAGATCTGGCAGGACGAGGAGGAAGCGGTGAAGGAAGCCAATGGCGGATGCTGTGGATTGTCTGCGGTGGATGATGCCAGAAGAGTGGCAGAGAGACTGGAGATTCCTTATTATGTCATGAACTTTAAAAAAGAGTTCAAGTGTCATGTCATGGATTATTTTGTGGACGAGTATTTAAGAGGGCATACACCGAATCCCTGCATCGCCTGCAACCGTTACGTGAAATGGGAATCCCTGTTACAGAGGAGCTTAGAGATCGGCGCGGATTATATTGCCACGGGACATTATGCGAGGATCGACAGACTGCCAAACGGCCGTTTTGCCATCCGCAATTCCGTTACAGCGGCGAAGGATCAGACCTATGCGCTGTATAATCTGACCCAGGATCAGCTTTCACATACTCTGATGCCGGTGGGAGAATACACCAAGGATGAGATCCGTGCCCTGGCAGAGGAGGCGGGACTTCCGGTGGCGCATAAGCCGGACAGTCAGGAGATCTGTTTCGTGCCGGATAATGATTATGCTTCCTTTATTGACAGAGAAGCCGGAGAAAAGGTGCCGGGACCGGGCAATTTTGTCACGGAGGACGGCAGGATACTGGGGCATCATAAGGGGATTACTCATTATACCCTGGGGCAGCGCAGAGGACTGGATCTTCCCATGGGAGAGAGGGTGTTTGTTACAGCCATCCGCCCCGAGACCAATGAGGTGGTGATCGGTTCCAATCAGGAACTTTTCACGGATAAAGTATTATGTGAAAATGTGAATTATATGGCAGTGGAGAATATCACAGAACCCATCAGAGTACTGGCGAAGATCCGTTACAACCATAAGGGAGAGTACGGGACCCTTACCAGACAGCCGGACGGCAGAGTGCTTTGTACTTTTGATGTACCGGTGCGTGCCGCTACCCCGGGACAGGCTATGGTGTTCTATCAGGGCGAACATGTACTGGGCGGCGGGACCATTGTCCTGTAGGAAAACAGGGATCACTATTTTACAATAGTGGTCCTATATTTTTATCACGACACGTAACATCAACAGCGGGGGCGTGCATATAATAGAAGAAAGCTTTTATAATTCACAGGAGAGACTATGGATTATCGATTTTCGTTTCAGAGACCTATGAGGAGAAACAGCTTCTGTTCCATGAAGGGAACGATCGTGGATCTGGTGCCGGCAGGGCAGGGCGGTCGCAGAGCTGATGGATGCCTGCTATTTGCCGCTATCGAGGATACGGATGGCAATACCGTGAACTTTTTTATCAACCCCGATACCTATGTGGTGGATTTTACTACGTTGTCAGTGGGAATGATGGCAACCTTCTGGTATCGCAATGATGCGCCCATGCCCCTGATCTATCCGCCTCAGTATACGGCAGTGGTAGTGGCTGAAGAGAGAAGCGACCGGAATGTGGATGTGAGCTACTACAGCAATTCCCTGGTCAATGAGGAGCAGACATTGCAGCTGAATCTGGATGGCACAGTGGATGTGCGTACCGTGAACAACCAGTATTTCCAGGCGAGTCCCGCGAACCATAATCTGGTGGTCATCTATTCCTCTTCCACGAGAAGCATTCCTGCCCAGACCACGCCGTCTACAGTGGTGGTACTGTGTGACAGAAACTGTGGTTAGGCAGACAAAAGAGGACAGTTGTAGTCCATAGACCTATTGAGATTTTTGCAAAAATGTTATACCATAAAACAATCCCCATAGAACATATTCATAGCTGCCTGCGCATAGTGCAGGCAGCCTGTGAGGGGGAGATTACTTATGATCTGGCAGAACGAAAGAGAAAAGAGGATATTATGGGTAAGAAAAAGCAGATGCGTTCTGAAGTAAAAGGGAATGTGAAAAACAGTATAGGAAGAATTGCGTTTGCAGCATTGGCTGTGCTCTTACAGATCGGCTGGATATTGATATTGATGATCAAACTGTATCAGTATTCTTCAGTGATCTCTCTGCTGACCAGCCTGTTTGCGCTGGTAGTGGCGCTCAGGATTTATGGGAAACATACCAATGCCGCATTTAAGATGCCCTGGATCATTGTAATATTGGCATTTCCTGTGTTCGGTCTGTGTATTTACGGATTGTTCGGACATAAAGAGGCTATGCATAAAATCATCCGGAAATTTGAGGATGTGGATGCACAACTGATTCCTCTGAATGTTCAGGATGAGACAATATTGCAGCAGCTGGAGCAGGAAGATCCTCTGCTGGCAAATCAATGCCATTATATCTGGAAGTATGGTAATTATCCGGTGTATGACACGACAGCTGTGAAATTCTATCCGGAAGCTTATCTGGGATACGAGGAACAGCTTAAGGAGCTGGAGAAGGCAAAGCACTTTATATTCCTGGAATATCATGCCATAGAGGAGGCGGAGGCTTTTGCACGGCTGAAGGATGTATTGGCAAGAAAGGCTGCCGAGGGCGTGGAAGTCCGTATTCTGTACGACGATGTGGGCTGTATCGGCTTTTTGGATAAAAGCTTTATAGACCGCATGAATGCCATAGGTGTACAGTGCCGGGTATTTAACTATGTAGTGCCCTTTTTAAATATTTTCATGAATAACCGCGACCATCGTAAGATCATGGTCATCGACGGAAAAGTAGGATTCACCGGTGGATATAATCTGGCAGATGAGTATTTTAATATCACGCATCCTTACGGCTACTGGAAGGATACCGGTGTGAAGCTGACCGGCAGAGCGGTACAGAATTTTACCATGATGTTTTTGGAAATGTGGAATGTTATGGGACAGGCGGATACCGATTATGAAAAGTATCTGAAGGCATCGCAGGAAGGTGCGGAAGATGGAAATGTGCAGAAGGCATCCGGCTATGTACAGCCCTATGCGGATTCTCCACTGGACGGAGAGCCGGTGGGTGAGAATGTCTACCTGAACCTGATCAAGACGGCGAAGGAACGCCTCTATGTGGCAACTCCTTATCTGATCATCAGTGATGAGATGACGAGAGAGCTGGGACTGGCGGCAAAACGTGGCGTGGATGTACGGGTATTTACCCCGGGTATTCCGGATAAAAAAATCATTTACGGTGTGACCAGATCCTATTATTCCGGACTGGTGCGTCAGGGTGTGCGGGTTTATGAATATACCCCGGGCTTTTTGCATGCGAAGCAGATGCTGTGTGATGGGGATACGGCGACCGTCGGTACTATCAATATGGATTACCGGAGCCTTTATCATCATTTTGAAAACGGTGTGTGGATGCACGGCTGTGATGCCATCCGGGATATTGAGGCGGATTTTGATAAGCTGTTACAGGATAGTGAGGAAGTCACCGATAAATACCGGGATGGAAGGAAAAATATGGCAGTGAGAGGCTGGCAGTGTATCATGCGCCTGATCGCGCCGCTATTGTAACAGACATAATAACGGAAAGCTGGAGATTACGATGAAAATACTGGTCAGTGCCTGTCTGCTGGGCGAAAACTGTAAATATAACGGGAAAAATAATTACAGCGAGCGTGTGGCAAAATATTTGGAAGGGCATGAGGTGATCCCGGTATGTCCTGAGGTGCTGGGAGGACTTCCGACCCCGAGGGATCCGTCGGAGATCGTGAGCGGTGAGGTCATAAACTGTAAAGGCGTAAATGTGGACAGGCAGTTTCGGGAAGGCGCAGAGGAGGCTCTGCGGATCGCCAAAGAGAATGGCATCGATCTGACAATCTTACAGTCACGAAGCCCCAGCTGCGGCGTAAAGCAGATTTATGATGGAAGCTTTACCGGTAAAATCATCCCCGGACAGGGAGTATTTGCACAATTGCTGGAAAAGAACGGCTTCCGGGTGATGGACTGTGAGGAAATATAATGGCAAAAATATTATTGTTTGGCGTGAGTACACATAAAGACCGGGCTGTGCGTGTGGCAGCGGAGAAAATAGGTGTGGATGTGACGGCGGTGAACCGCAGGGACTATGGACAGAAGATCGGAACACTGGCGGAAATCAGCGGTTTTCATAAGAATGGAAAAATATATAACGGTCCTGATTTTGCAATGGAAATGCTGGTGTTTTCCGGAATGGATTCGCAACAGGTGGATGCATTCCTGGCAGAATATAAGGCAACCGGCTTACCACCGGTTGCCCTGAAGGCGATTGTGACACCGTATAATGTCTCATGGACAGCGGATGCGTTGCTTCGCGAGCTGATGAAGGAACACATTCAGCTTGGCGGATAGGGAATAAAGAAAATTACAGCTTGTGGTATTCCGGGCAGCGTTTTTCATAGATCGTATAATATTTGAAACCACACAGCTGCAGAATCTCGGAGGCCAGATCCAGATAGGATCCTACATCCTGTGCTTTGTGGGCATCACTGCCAACGGTAATGATCTCGCCGCCCAGTTCGTGATAGCGGCGGAGAACATCGGTACAGGGATGAGGCTGTCTGAGACCATAGCGGAAGCTTCCGGTATTCAATTCCAGGCCCTTGCCACTGTGAACCAACAGTTCCAGAATCGGATCGATGGCATCCTTATATTTATCGTAGGAGTAATTTTTGTCCTTGGAAGGCGCCACACGGACGATATAATCCAAGTGTCCCAAGACGTCATAATCGTCATGGCATTTCAGATTTTCCAGCGTCTCTGCAAAATAAGCACGGATGGCTTCCTCCTCGGAGGAAAACTTCTCAAAATATTCGGGGTAATAGGGATCCATTCCCCGGCACAGATGGGTAGAGCCAATGACGAAATCAAAATCATAGGCGGAAGTAAAATCTTCGTCTTGGTCGGCCAGATGAGGCTGCAAGCCTAATTCCACACCGAAGAGAACCCGCATTTTCCCTTCGTATTTGGCGCGGCAGCGGAGGATGTCATACAAATAAGAATCTGTATTCAGCAAAAAGATGCTGCCGGGACCTTCCTCAGTGCGTGGATAATCAAAATCGTTATGCTCGGTGAAACACATGGTTTCCAGTCCAAGAGAGATCCCTTTATCGATCATCTCCGGCATGGGAGCCTGGGCATCTCCGGAAAAAGAAGAGTGAAGATGACAATCTGCTTTGATAGACATATTTTTTATCCTTTCTGGTTATCATTCTGTTGTAAGTCATTTACAGGGTACAGTATAGCAAAAAACGGAGCAAAAATCATACCATTTCTAAACAAACTGTAAAATTTACCACAAAATCGCAAATATTTTGCATTTACATCTTGAATTATAAAGAGGAATTAGGTAAAATGAATTTGCTGATAAAATTTTGACAATCTGTGAATCACAGTAAGTCAAAAGATATAAAATTAATATTTTAGGAGGAAACTAAAATGGCAGTAAGAGTAGCAATTAATGGTTTCGGCCGTATCGGTCGTCTTGCATTCAGACAGATGTTCGATGCAGAAGGATATGAAGTAGTAGCAATCAACGATTTAACCAGCCCTAAGATGCTGGCACATCTGTTGAAGTATGATTCTTCTCAGGGTGTTTACAAGTATGCAAGCACCGTTGAGGCTGGCGAGGACAGCATCACCGTTAACGGCAAGACCATCACCATCTACAAAGAGGCTGACGCAAGCAAGCTTCCTTGGGGTGAATTAAAGGTTGATGTAGTTCTGGAGTGTACCGGATTCTACACCTCTAAGGAGAAGGCTTCCGCACATATCACTGCCGGTGCCCGTAAAGTTGTTATTTCTGCTCCCGCAGGTAACGACCTTCCTACCATCGTATACAATGTTAACCACAAGACCCTGAAGCCCGAAGATACCGTTATCTCCGCAGCTTCCTGCACCACCAACTGCTTAGCACCTATGGCTAAGGCTCTGAACGATTGCAGACCTATCATGAGCGGTATCATGACCACTGTTCACGCTTATACCGGTGACCAGATGATCCTTGACGGACCTCAGAGAAAGGGCGATCTGAGAAGAAGCCGTGCAGGCGCTTGCAACATCGTTCCCAACTCTACCGGTGCAGCTAAGGCAATCGGCCTGGTAATTCCCGAACTGAACGGCAAGCTGATCGGCTCCGCTCAGCGTGTTCCGACCCCTACCGGTTCTACCACCATTCTGGTAGCAGTAGTTAAGGGCGCTGTAACCAAGGAAGAGATCAACGCAGCAATGAAGGCTGCTTCTACCGAGTCCTTCGGTTACAACACCGATGAGATCGTATCTTCCGATATCGTAGGCAGCACCTACGGTTCCATCTTCGATGCAACTCAGACCATGGTTGCTCCTATGGAAGATGGCAATACTCAGGTACAGGTTGTATCCTGGTATGATAACGAGAACAGCTACACCTCTCAGATGGTTCGTACCATCAAGTACTTCAGCGAGTTAGCATAAGCCGACAGGCGTTAACGCGTAAAGACCTATCAGGGTCCGGTCTTACAAGGACCGGGCCCTTTTTAGATACTAAAATAATTGGAGGTTAATACCATGGGATTAAATAAGAAATCTGTAGATGACATTAACGCAAAGGGAAAGAGAGTCCTGGTAAGATGCGACTTTAACGTTCCCTTAAAGAACGGTGAGATCACTGACGATACCCGTATCGTTGCAGCTCTGCCTACCATCAAGAAGCTGATAGGCGATGGCGGCAAGGTAATTCTTTGCTCTCATCTGGGTAAGGTAAAGAATGGCCCCAACGAAGGCGAATCTCTGGCACCTGTTGCCAAGAGACTGTCCGAGAAGCTGGGCAAAGAGGTTACTTTCGTAGCTGACTACAATGTAACCGGCGAAGCAGCTACCAAGGCTGTTGAGAACATGAAGGAAGGCGACGTTGTTCTGCTTCAGAATACCCGTTTCCGTGGCGCAGAAGAGACCAAGAACGGTGAGAAATTCAGCAAAGAACTGGCTGACCTGGCTGATCTGTATGTATGTGATGCATTCGGCTCTTCTCACAGAGCACATGCTTCCGTAGCAGGCGTTACCAAGTTCATCACCGCTAAGGGTGGTCAGAACGTAGTAGGTTACCTGATGGAGAAGGAGATCAACTTCTTAGGTAAGGCTGTAGAAGATCCCGTAAGACCTTTCGTAGCTATCCTGGGTGGTGCAAAGGTTGCAGACAAGCTGAACGTTATCTCCAACCTGTTAGAGAAGTGTGATACCCTGATCATCGGTGGTGGTATGGCTTACACCTTCTTAAAGGCAAAGGGATATGAAATCGGTAAGTCTCTGGTAGATGATACCAAGATCGACTACTGTAAGGAAATGATGGAAAAGGCTGAGAAGCTGGGCAAGAAGCTGTTACTGCCTGTTGATTCCGTAACCATCGCTGATTTCCCTAACCCGATCGATGCTCCTGTTGAGGTTCAGGTATATGATGTTACCAACATGCCCGCAGACAGAGAGGGATGCGATATCGGACCCAAGACCGCAGCTCTGTATGCTGAGGCTGTTAAGACTGCTAAGACCGTTGTTTGGAACGGACCTATGGGCGTATTCGAGAATCCTACCCTGGCAGCAGGTACCATCGCTGTAGCGAAGGCTCTGGCTGAGACCGATGCAACTACCATTATCGGTGGTGGTGACTCCGCAGCAGCTGTTAACCAGCTTGGTTTCGCTGACAAGATGAGCCACATCTCTACCGGTGGCGGAGCTTCCCTGGAGTTCCTGGAAGGCAAAGAGCTTCCCGGCGTGGCAGCAGCAGACGACAAATAAGAATAAAGAAATACTAAGGCGTCAAAAGTACGCCGCCTAAGTATTTCTAAGTTATTCTGAGGAGAATGCCTCAGGCATTCTCCGGTATATGATAAGAACGATAAAAAATAAGAGGTGTATGGTTATGGCAAGAAAGAAGATCATTGCCGGCAACTGGAAGATGAACATGACTCCCAGCCAGGCAGTAGAACTGATCAATACTTTAAAGCCCCTCGTAGCAAATGATGAAGTAGACGTACTGCTGTGCGTTCCCGCAATCGACATCATTCCCGCTATGGAGGCAGCAAAAGGTTCCAATATCATGATTGGTGCCGAGAATATGTACTTCGAGGAGAAGGGTGCTTTCACCGGCGAGATTTCTCCCGCAATGTTAGATGATGCAGGTGTGAAGTATGTGATCATCGGTCACTCCGAGAGAAGAGAGTACTTTGCAGAGACTGATGAGACCGTGAACAAGAAAGTCCTCAAGGCTTTCGAACATGGCATTACTCCCATCATCTGCTGTGGTGAGACTTTGACGCAGAGAGAGCAGGGTGTTACCATCGACTTCATCCGTCAGCAGATCAAGATCGCATTCCTGAATGTAACTGCCGCACAGGCAGCAACCGCTGTGATCGCATACGAGCCCATCTGGGCGATCGGTACCGGCAAAGTAGCTACTACCGAGCAGGCACAGGAAGTATGTAAGGCAATCCGTGAGTGCATCGCTGAGATCTATGATGATGCAACCGCAGCAGCTATCCGTATCCAGTACGGCGGATCCGTATCTGCTTCCAGCGCTCCCGAACTGTTTGCACAGGCTGACATCGACGGTGGTCTGGTAGGTGGCGCTTCCCTGAAGGCTGACTTCGGACAGATCGTAAACTATAAGTAATAGAACAATTGCACAAAAAATAAGGGCTCAAAACCCTTGAAAAAAGAGGATTCTTTGTTGAAAGCCAACAATGGAATCCTCTTTTGTTATGTTATATAATCTAATAAGTATCACCTTTTTCTATCACTAAACTATCATCAGGAATGGCGGGTTATGCCATTTTCTTACGTAGATTACGGCAGATAGATTAAAATGAATGTGGTTGCGGCTGGGGATTAATACGGTATAATTTCAGTATTTGGAAGTCTGAGACACATGGAAAGGCAGGGAACGCTTTATGAAATATGTATTTACAAATGGAAAAATCTTAAACGGTACAAAAGACATGCAGGTACAGGAGGGGCAGGTCATTCTGGTGGAAAATGAGAGGATTACAGAGATTCTGCCAGCGGAAGAAGCCGGGAAACGAAACCTGAAGGCTTCCGGGTATGAAGAGATCGACCTGCAGGGAAAATATATCCTGCCCGGACTGATCAATATGCATGTACATCTGGCGGGTAACGGAAAGCCGCAGAAGAAGCAGAGAGACAATGAAGCGTTGGTGAAAAAGATCATGAGCAATGGTCTGACCAAAGCGATCGCCTATCACATGGTCTGTGGCTTTGCCAAAGACGAGCTGTACAGTGGTGTGACCACGATCCGTACCGTGGGAGGCCTGGGAGATTTTGATACCAGACTGCGGGATGACATTGCCGCAGGCAAAAAGCCAGGGCCCAGAATCCTCGCAGCGAACGAAGGCATCTCTGTCCCCGGCGGACATATGGCCGGCTCCGTGGCAATCGCGGCAGGCAGCATCGAAGAAGCTTTGCAGCATTTGGAAATTGCCAAAGCACAGAAGGTGGATCTGGTAAAACTCATGATCACCGGCGGTGTACTGGATGCGAAAGAAAAAGGGGTGCCCGGTGAATTAAAAATGGCTCCCGAAATGGTAAAGGCAGTCTGCGATAAAGCGCATGCCATGGGATATAAGGTAGCGGCTCATGTGGAGTCTCCTAAGGGGGTAAAAGTTGCTCTGCAGAATGGGGTAGACTCTATCGAACACGGTGCAAAAGCGGACGAAGAGATGATAGCGCTTTTTAAGGAACACAATGCATTTCTGTGTACTACATTGTCTCCGGCGCTTCCTTATGCACTGTTCGATCGTTCCATTACTAATGCTTCCGAAGTGGAACAGTTTAACGGCAATGTGGTATTTGAAGGTATCATTGACTGTGCGAAGGCGGCGATCGCCAACGATATTCCTGTGGTACTGGGCAATGATGTGGGATGCCCCTGGATCACCCAGTATGATTTCTGGAGAGAATTATACTACTTCCACAAGTATGTGGGAGTCTCCAATACTTTTGCACTGTACACCGCTACCTGCCGGGGAGCCGAAATGGCAGGCATCGGAGATATCACCGGTACACTGGAACCCGGTAAATGCGCGGATATGATCGTGGTGGAGAAGAATCCTTTGGAGGACATAAGGGCACTTCGTAATGTGGATATGGTTGTGTCGCAGGGGAAAGTGCTCCGTTCCCCGAAGGTGAAGAAAAAGCAGATCGTAGAGACGGAACTGGACAAATTTTTATAAGGAAATAGCATATGACTTTTGAAAAATTAGAGAAAAATCTTATGGATGTGATCCAGGAGGAACAGGCTAAGTTAGGGTTTCGCAGAGAGAAAATCCGCCTGTATTATCCTTTAACTACATTGAATCATTTACTGGATACTGAAGATACGGCCGAACAGATGGAAATCACACTTGCCGGACAGCCGGAGAGTATGACGCGGAAGCTTGGAAACCTTGATGTTACCCGCAGAGGAGACCGCTTCTGTCTCTGTATTCCGGAGGAGGGCAGTGCTTATGTCCATGAGCATTTTGCGGAGACAGGATTTATCTATGAATTGATCCGGCTGATCGGTGAACATGATTGTAAGCTCGAGGATATACGACGGTTATTTTTAAGTCACTCCGAGAATATTTATGTGGAAGAGATGCAGGGTGAGGATTTTGATGTTATGATCCGTTTCCCGGAAGGGATGGGGGACCCTTATTGCTATTGCTTTCGTGACGAAGGGTGTCATGTGATCTATCACCGTTTTCTGCCGGAAGATTATGCGGAGCTGATGAAAGCGTGAGATAGCAGGGGAGCGAACGATAAGAAAAGATTAAGTGCAATTTTAGCATATGGAAATACGTCAGAATGTATGGTAAGATATAGGAAGTTCCATTAAGAAAAATGTCGTAAAAGGCAGAAGGCGAGGGGTAAGATGATCTTTAAGTGTAAAAACTGTGGCGGTAATGTGGTCTACAGCCCGGAGAGAAAGAAAATGTTCTGTCCTTTCTGTGAGAGCGAGGACAGTGAAGAACGCCAGGATGGCGTGATCGAGACGAGCGGTGACGAAAACAGTATTGCGTCGGAAGCGTCCCAGGCAGCAGGAGCAGATCAACCGAAAGGAAAGCTGTCGGCAGCCGAAGGGGAAGCCCTGAAAAAGGTGAATAAGGTATGTCCAAACTGTGGTGGTGAAATACCAATGACAGCGAGTACCTCCGCAACTCAGTGCCCCTACTGCGACAACTATGTGATCGTAGACGATCAGATAGCCGGAAGCTATACACCGCATATGCTGATACCGTTCCGTATGGGTAAGGAAGGCTGCAAAAAGCTGATCCGTGATAAATTTGAAAAATGTATTTTTGCACCGACAGATTTTCTGTCTGAGGTGAGACTGAATGGTATCCACGGTGATTATGTACCATTCTGGTTTTATGATTATGATACCAATTGTACATTCCACGGAGAAGGTACCAAGGTGCGTAGCTGGACTACCGGTAATACCCAATATACCGAGACTTCTTATTACGATATTGTCCGAGATATGGATATTAATTTTGACAATATTCCGGTGGATGCATCCATCGGAATGCCGGATGATGTCATGGATCTGATGGAGCCTTTTGATTATAAGGAACTTCAGGAGTTCAAACCGGAGTACCTGTCCGGATTTTACAGTGAGCGTTACAATATGACCTCCGATCTGGTGGAGAGCCGGGCGAAGGCGAAGATGCAGGAAGATGCGCAGAAGATGCTGCATGACAGCTATTCCGGTTATTCCAGCGTCCGCAAACTGGGAGAAAATATCAGCGTAACAGGCAGTGAGGTAAATTATGGACTTCTGCCGGTATGGAAGTATGATTATACCTATAAAGGGAAAGAGTATCCTTTCTATGTGAACGGACAGACCGGTAAACTGGTAGGTACCGCACCGATTTCCAAAGCAAAGGTGTGGGCTTACGCAGGAACACTTGGTGTGACACTGGCGGCAATTTTATGCATGGTAAATGCGATTGCCAGTCTGCTGTAGAGATTATGAGGGAAGGATAACGGGACAATGGAAAAAGATATTAAGAGAGAAGCACTGAGACAGTACTTCAAATATTTTAAAATATGGTTTATCATTGCCGGAATATTGGCAGTGATCACTATCGGAGCGGCAGTTGTTCATGCACTTACGCCTAAGCCCGTACGGGGCAACAGTCAGGAGCCCACAGAGCGTGTATATGACTATGCGGATATGTTGACGGAGGAAGAGGAGCAGAGTCTGCGGGAATATATTGCGGAGTGTGAGGAGAAGATTCAGGCAGATATCGTCATCGTAACAATCTCCGAATCGGTAGAATATGATCTGCAGGATCCGGATCTTCCGGAGGCATTTCATGCGAAGGAGGTCGGCAGCACCGACTGGAGCACTGCTATGAGAGATCTGGCAGATAACTTCTATGATTACAATAATTACGGCTATAACAAGGTACATGGCAACGGCGTTCTGCTTCTGGATAATTCCTATGAGGGACAGAAGGGAAGCTGGCTGTCCACCTGCGGAAATGTCTATGATTATTTTGGTGATTATGAGATCGACCAGGCATTGTATGCAGTGGATGACTACATAGACGAAAGCCCCTACAGAGCATATAAGAATTGTATCAGTTATGTGACCCGGACCATGGAGGAGAGCCAGGAAAGCATGCCTATGACATTTGCTCCCTGGATCCTGGTAGGACTTGTGGTCGCTCTGATCTATGCAGCGGTGAATCTGCATCAGAACAAAGCGAAGGATACTACCGCAACAAACCAGTATGTCGACGGTAAAAAGCCAAAGATCAACGATACCAGAGATCAGTATCTGCGTAAGAATGTGGTTACCAGAAGAATCGAGACCAGCAGTAGCAGCGGAGGAAGCAGCCACCGCAGCGGAGGTCATGGCGGAAGCCACAGAAGTAGCAGCGGTGTCAGCCATGGTGGCGGTGGACACAGAAGATAACAAATATGTGCGGGCTTATCGCCCGCACATATTAAATTGCACAATAAAAGCACCTACATGACGGTATAGGTGCTTTTTGTATGCCTTAAATTCTGTATCAGTTCAAGAAAAATTAAGCCATTCCGTTAACAGCTTTGCTCAGACGGGAAATCTTTCTTGCCACGTTGTTCTTGTGGTAAACGCCCTTAGAAGCAGCCATCTCGATGGTCTTGGTAGCAGCGGTCAGTTCAGCCTTTGCAGCTTCCTTGTCGCCGGACTCAACTGCGGCGTATACCTTCTTGATAGCGGTCTTAACGCCGGAACGGATAGCTTTGTTTCTGTCAGCTCTTGTGCGGGATACTAAAATTCTCTTTTTTGCAGATTTAATGTTAGCCAAGTCGTACACCTCCATAATGTATACAATAAAATTATAATTTACAAGAAATGTTTCACTTTAGCCAGACACGGAAGACTAACGTAAACATACTATTGTAGTTTAGACAATCTGCCGCCTTTTGTCAATACATATTTTGCGTTTTTTTGTAAAAAATATATTGCCAAGAAAGGCAGGCAGAGAGTGTAAAATGGATAATTTTCAGATCAGAACGGACCTTGCCCTGGAGGCAAGAGAAAGCGTCAACGAGGAAGAAAGTAAATTACGGGGTGTGTCGGTGGAAGAACACTACGAGGAAGAGGCGGATCTTCGTATCACTAAGGTTACGATCGATACGAAAAATGCAGAGAAAATGCTGGGAAAAACCATGGGAGTCTATGTGACGATGGAGGCTCCGGCGATGGTGGAGCCGGATGATGATTATCATCGGGAGATTTCAGAAGCACTGGCGGAAGAACTTCTGAAAATGATGCCGCAGGAACAGGAAGAACAGTCGGTACTGGTGGTGGGCCTGGGCAACAGGGAAGTGACTGCGGATGCACTGGGACCTCAGGTGATAGATAACCTCCTGATCACCAGACATGTAGTGAAAAATTATGGTAAGGCAGCATATAACTGCACCCGGATGAATCTTGTCAGCAGCATTGAGCCGGGAGTCATGGCCAAGACCGGCATGGAGACAGCGGAAATCATAAGCGGAGTTGTAAAAGAGACTGGACCGGATGTACTGATCGTTGTGGATGCGCTGGCTGCCCGCAGTACCAGAAGACTGAACCGAACGATCCAGATTACCAATACCGGGATCCAGCCGGGCTCCGGTGTGGGAAATCATCGTAATGCACTGACACAGGAAACGCTGGGAGTGCCGGTGATAGCTATAGGAATTCCTACGGTAGTGGATGCAGCTACCATTGTAGGGGATGCCCTGGAAAAACTGATGAGTGGCGAGAAGGAATTTGATGCGGTGAAATATATGGGACAGCATAGAATGGCATTTGCGGAACTGAACAATATGTATATGACGGGAAAAGATATTGATTCTGTAGTGAAGAGGGTCAGCTATACTGTGTCCGAAGGAATCAATATAGCCATGGAAAAATCATTTGTGGTATAACGAATCAAAGAAAACGTGCCGGCATATATATAGGGGAGAACGTATGGGAAGGGGAGTGGCGGCGGTAAAATGAGTCAAAGGAACATGCATCGGACGGCGTTGCTCCTTATGGTCGGAAGCGGCATTTTGCTGACGGCCGGAAACGGAACGGATGCTTATCCGATCGTTGGGTATTCTCAGGCGGTTGCAGCCTCTGAAGACAGCACGGGAATATTGCTGGAACAGTCGGTACAGGGACTGGTGCCCCTGCTGGGATACGGAGATATTCGGGAAACGCGGACACAGCCGCCGGAGGATGAGTCTACGTGGCATACACTGACAACGGAAGAATTGTTGGGAGCAGATGGAATTCTTCCGCAATCCGGTGGAAAGGAAACACAGGAGGTGGCGGAACCGGCGGAGAGTACTTCCGCAACAGCCGGCGGAGAATTTGTTCCGGCCGGCAGACAGATGCAGATTGACCTTGCACAGTTAAAGGACTACGAATCGTTGGTAGGAAATTTTTATGCAATAGATGCCAATACCATGATAGGAAGCGATCAACTATCCGTGGATAAGTTTATGGAAATCGATATGACCATGGCGAAACAGGAGGGAGAAGGTCCACAGATCCTGATCTATCACACCCATTCCCAGGAGGCATTTGCAGATTCTGTGCCGGGAGATGTGAACACAGGCATTGTGGGAGTGGGAGAATATCTGACACAGGTGCTTACGGAACAATACGGCTACCGGGTACTTCATCATACCGGACAATATGATGTGGAAACCAGAGACAATGCTTATTCCAGGGCGCTTCCGGAAGTGGAACAGCTACTTGCAAAGAATCCGTCCATTCAGGTGGTGATAGATCTGCACCGAGATGAAGTAGCACAGGACACCAGACTGGTGACGGAACTGCAGGGCAGACCCACCGCTAAATTTATGTTCTTTAACGGACTCAGCCGCACGCGCAAGACAGGAGATATCGATTATCTCCGGAATGAGAATCAGGAGGCAAATCTGGCATTTTCTTTTCAGATGCAGCTGAAGGCAGCGGAGTATTACCCGGGTCTGACCCGCAGAATCTATTTGAAGGGATACAGATACAATATGCATCTGTGTCCCAGGACGCTTCTGGTGGAACTGGGAGCGCAGAATAATACATATGAGGAAGCCATCAATGCCTGTGATCCGCTGGCACATATTTTGGATATGGTCCTTGGAGGGGAATGATCTGATTTACGAATCGAAGCAAAAACATAGACAAGAATGCGGATTTTATGCTACAATCGTTAGATGCAAGAATATGTCAGGAATGGAGAGTAGTATGACAGCGATAGATCAGAGCAAGATCCGCAATTTTTGTATTGTGGCACATATAGATCATGGAAAATCCACTTTGGCAGATCGCATTATTGAGAAGACCGGTCTGCTGACCAGCAGAGAAATGCAGGCACAGGTTCTGGATAATATGGATCTGGAGAGAGAGCGTGGCATCACCATCAAGGCACAGGCAGTACGCACGGTATATCAGGCACAGGACGGAGAAGAGTATATCTTTAACTTGATCGATACTCCGGGACATGTGGACTTTAACTACGAAGTCAGCCGTTCGCTGGCGGCCTGCGACGGCGCGATCCTGGTGGTGGATGCGGCACAGGGCATTGAGGCACAGACACTGGCGAATGTCTATCTGGCACTGGATCATGACCTGGATGTCTTCCCGGTCATCAATAAGATCGACCTGCCCAGTGCGGATCCCCAGAGAGTGATTGAGGAGATCGAGGATGTTATCGGCATCGAGGCACAGGATGCACCGCTGATATCCGCAAAAAACGGTATCGGCATTGAGGAAGTGTTAGAGCAGATCGTGAAGAAAATTCCCGCACCAAAGGGTGATCCAACGAATCCTCTGCAGGCGCTGATATTTGATTCCGTGTATGATTCCTACAAGGGTGTCATTATCTTCTGCCGTGTCATGGAAGGTACCGTGAAAAAGGGCACTGTCATCCGCATGATGGCTACCGGAGCCAGGGAGGAAGTAGTGGAGGTCGGATACTTCGGCGCTGGTCAGTTTATTCCCTGCGAAGAGCTTTCCGCGGGAATGGTAGGTTATATTACCGCTTCCATTAAAAATGTAAAAGACACCGCAGTGGGTGATACGGTGACAGACGATAACAATCCCTGTGCAGTGCCCCTGCCCGGTTATAAAAAAGTCCAGTCCATGGTGTATTGCGGTCTGTATCCCGCAGACGGCTCCAAATACCCAGATCTGAGAGATGCCCTGGAAAAATTACAGTTAAACGATGCGTCCCTGTTTTATGAACCGGAGACCTCCGTGGCATTGGGATTTGGTTTCCGCTGCGGATTTCTGGGACTGTTGCATTTGGAGATTATTCAGGAGCGTCTGGAACGAGAGTATAATCTTGATCTGGTGACCACTGCTCCCGGAGTAGTCTATAAGGTACACAAGACGAATGGGGAAGTGATCGAGCTGACCAATCCGTCCAATCTGCCGGATCCTTCCGAGATCGAATACATGGAGGAGCCTGTGGTAAATGCGGAGATTATGGTAACCTCTGAATTTATCGGATCTATTATGGAATTGTGCCAGGAGCGTCGCGGCAAGTATCTTGGCATGGAATATATCGAAGGCACCAGAGCATTGTTAAAATACGAATTGCCTTTGAACGAGATTATTTACGATTTCTTTGATGCACTGAAATCCCGCTCCCGCGGTTATGCTTCTTTTGATTATGATCTGAAGGGTTATGAGAGATCCAATCTGGTGAAGCTGGACATTCTGATCAACCGCGAGGAAGTGGATGCACTGTCCTTCATTGTCTGTGCGGACTCCGCCTATGAGAGAGGCCGTAAGATGTGTGAGAAATTAAAGGATGAGATTCCGAGACACCTCTTCGAGATTCCCATTCAGGCAGCTATCGGCGGCAAGGTGATCGCCAGAGAGACCGTAAAGGCTATGCGTAAGGATGTGCTGGCAAAATGCTACGGCGGTGATATTACCCGTAAGAAAAAGCTGCTGGAGAAGCAGAAAGAGGGTAAAAAGCGTATGCGGCAGTTCGGTAACGTAGAGATCCCGCAGAAAGCATTTATGAGCGTTTTGAAACTGGATGACAAGAATTAACCATAATTTTTTGAAGGAGTAATATGAATCAGAAGGAACTGGAAATATATATTCATATTCCCTTTTGCATAAAAAAGTGCAGCTATTGTGACTTTCTGTCTGGTCCTGCTACGGAGCAGACGGTAGAGTCCTATATGGCTGCACTTTTTGCCGAAATCGAAGGGAAGTCCGGTAAATATCGGGATCGCAGAGTGGTGTCAGTGTTTATTGGTGGAGGAACGCCGTCGCGGCTTACCGGAGAGCAGATGGGGAAGCTGATGGCGTGTATCAGACGGCATTTTTCCCTGGCCCCGGCGGCAGAGATCACGACGGAAGTAAATCCGGGAACCGTGTCAGAGGAAAAGTTACGTACCTTTCGTAAGGCAGGGATCAATCGCCTGAGCATCGGAATGCAGTCCGCACAGGATGAAGAACTACGTGAACTCGGCAGGATCCATGATTTTGCCGGATTTCTTGAAGCATATGAAGCAGCGGTGCAGGCAGGATATACGAATATCAATGTGGATGTTATGAGCGGATTGCCGGGACAGACGCTTGAAAGTCTACGGGATACCCTGGGGAAACTATTGGCACTCCGGCCTATGCCACAGCATGTTTCGGCATATAGTTTGATCGTGGAGGAGGGAACCCCTTTTGCGAGGATGGCGGAGCGGGGAGAATTACAGCTGCCGGAGGAAGATACGGAGCGGGCAATGTATGAGGAGACCAGGGAGATACTGGCAAAATATGGCTTTCATCGTTATGAGATATCCAATTATGCCAGGGATGGGTATGAGTGCCTTCATAATGTTGGTTACTGGATCCGCAGGGATTATCTGGGCTTCGGCATTGGCGCGGCATCGCTGGTTGATAATGTGAGATTCCAGAATGGGCGGGATCTTATCACATATTTGGAGAATCCGCAGGATTGCCGGGAAGAAGAACAGGTGCTTACGGAGCAGGAGCAGATGGAGGAGACCATGTTTTTGGGACTGCGTCTGATCCGGGGAATCTCCTATGAACAGTTTGAAAAACAGTATGGCAGAAGTCTTCCCGAGGTATATGGACCGGTGATCACGCAGAATATTGCAGACGGCTTACTCCGGGAATACACAGAGGAGTCAGGGGAGAGATTTCTGGCACTTACGGAAAAGGGACTGGATGTAAGCAATTATGTGATGGCACAGTTTTTATTCTGAGGTCTGTGAGGACTGACAGGCACTTGTGGACAGAACAACACATAAAATAACATAAGCAACTGTCCACGGAGGTGCTTTTTGAAGACCTTTCAGCAACCCTTAACCGCAGGAGAAGAAGCTTATTATATCCGTTTACTCAGGGAAGGTACCGTGGAAGAAGCCATACAGGCGAAAGAAATTCTGGTGGAGAGGAATTTACGCCTGGTGGCGCATATCGCCAAAAAATACCAGAATGTGGAAGAGGATATGGAGGACCTGATCTCCATCGGATGTATCGGACTGATCAAAGCAGTGAATTCTTTCGATTCCGGAAAAGGCAGGCTGGCTACGTATGCCTGTCGTTGTATCGATAATGAACTTCTGATGATGCTGCGAAGCCGTAAAAAGCTGTCCAGGGAAGTATCTCTATATGAACCGATCGGTCAGGATAAGGAAGGCAATGCTATTCACCTCCTGGATGTGATCGAAGAGAAACAGAAGGATATCGTGGAGGATATGGAGCTCGGAAGAAATATCAGACGCCTGTTTTCGGCCCTTGATCACTGCCTGTCAGACAGAGAATACCGGATTCTTGTAATGCGTTACGGCCTGCGGGGGCAGAAAGAACATACGCAGCAGGAGGTCGGGGATATTCTTGGAATCTCCAGAAGCTATGTGTCCCGTATGGAAAAAAGAGCGCTGCATAAGCTTGCATCTAAGCTTCGGGAAGACTAAACACAATCTTGTCAATTATTAGACACTGTGATATATTTATTTTTGTAAGTACGTTTGGATAAGAGGGGGGAATATCGGGGATGCATTTTGTGAAAACGGAAGAATTAAAGACGGGAATGCGTCTTGCCAGACCTATATATAATAAGAAAAGTATTCTTTTGTTTGACAGGAATTCTCTTTTGTCGGTACAGGCAATAGAGAGCATACGCAATTTCGGTCTGATCGGTGTCTATGTTTTAGAGCCTGCGGAACCGCTACCTCCCATGACGCAGGAGGATCTGGAATTTGAGCGGTTCCAGATCAAGGCGGTCAGTGCGATCGAAGAAGAGCTGGATCGCATTCTGAAGACCAGAAAACAGAGCAGGATCCAGACGATTGCGGATATGGTTATCCGCAACTACGGACATTTGGATGAGAAGATTAATTTTTATCAGAATCTGAGAAGCCTGGAAGATTATGTTTCCAGACATTCCCTGAATGTGGCAATACTCTGTGCCATGATTACCCATGTAATGAATATTCGAAGAGAGGAACAGTATCATACCGTATGTGCGGCCCTTCTTCATGATATGGGAAAACTGAAAAAACATGAGGATGTATATTTCGGAGCTCCTTATTCCAGAGAAGACGCGATCAGAAATTGTGAGACCCAGGAAGAGGCTTACAGCGTGATCGAAGATGCATTTGCGACGGAGGGACCCGCTATACGCCGGATCTGCCAGCAGGCGGCGGGAAAGCAGCTGGATCTCTTCCCGGAAGAAGGAAAAGAAAGCAGATATAAAATGCTGGAGGGATCCAATGTATTGCTGGTGGCGAACCGCTATGATGAGATTACCGCGATGACACTGCAGGGAACGGCCCAGTCAGAAGTGAAGGCAGCCCAGGAACTGCTGGAACATCCGGAAGTGTACGACCCGGAGACGGTGCAGGCATTATTAAGATCCATTAATATTCTGCCGCCCGGGGCAAGCGTAGAACTCAGTACCGGAGAAAAGGCGCTTGTTTTGAGTGAAAATGAAGAGAATGTGCTGCGTCCCACAGTGGTAAGCTTCCGTGACAACAGTATTTTGAATCTTGCTTTGCCACAGAATGAGGATATACAGATCGTTGATGTCATGAAGACAATGGATAACAGATATATACTGAAGAAATAAGAAATGAGGAAAAAATATGCCGACAATCGAAGAAATACTCAGAGCTGCCAAAGAAGCCGGAGCAAGTGATGTGCATCTTACGGTAGGTATTCCTCCCAAAATGCGGGTGAACGGTAATCTGATCACGATGGATTATCCCAAAATGCTGCCTGCGGATACCCTGGAGGTGCTGGTCAACATCATGACAGAAGTGCAGAGGGAGCGTTTTGAGGAACGGGGAGAATATGATATGTCGTTCTCTATTCCGAACTGTGGACGTTATCGTGTCAATGCGTATAAACAGAGGGGATCTGTTGCCCTGGCATTCCGTCTGGTGGGAACCAAGGTACCTTCACCGGAAGAACTGGGAGTACCGGAATCGGTGATTGATCTGTATCAGCGCAAACGTGGACTGGTGTTGGTCACCGGCCCTACCGGAAGCGGTAAATCCACCACACTTGCTGCCATTATAGATAAGATCAATAATAACAGGGATGCTCACGTGATTACCCTGGAGGACCCCATAGAGTACCTGCACCAGCATAAAATGTCCATGGTCAATCAGCGTGAGATCGGTATTGATTCCAACAATTATGCCAATGCCTTAAGGGCAGCTCTCCGTGAAGATCCGGATGTTATCCTCGTGGGAGAAATGCGTGATTTTGAGACGATCAGTGTAGCGATCACCGCGGCGGAGACGGGACATCTGGTATTGTCCACATTGCATACCATCGGTGCAGCCAGCACGGTAGATCGTGTCATTGATGTATTCCCGCCGCACCAGCAGCAACAGATCCGGGTACAGCTGTCCAATACACTGGAAGCCGTTATTTCCCAGCAGCTGATACCTACGGCAGACGGAAAACATCGTGTAGCGGCGTTTGAGGTCATGCATGCGAACCATGCAGTACGCAATCTGATCCGTGAGGGAAAGTCCCATCAGCTGGCAAGTGTCATGCAGACCAACCGCAAGCTGGGGATGATCACCATGGACGAGGCAATTGTCCAATTGTATTTTGAAGGCAAGATCGATAGAGAGCAGGCCATCCAGTTCGCACAGGATCCGGACAGCATGGAAAATAAGATCTGATCCTGAGGATCATAAAATGATAATCACCGTTAACGATTCAGAGTCCCGCTTCATAGGAATGAGAACAGGCTCTGAATCGTTGCGGAAATCAAATTTCGAAAAGCTAATTTCCAAGGAAAATTTCTAATACAAAATTCTTTTATTGCCCATCGGGCATTTCGCAGAGTTTCTGCATTTCGTTGGTTACCCAATTTTTATCACAAAATTTATATACAAGGAGGTAGTTTATGTTTTCGACAATTGATTCCGGTGCAGTCTGCGGATTGCAAGCGTACCTGGTCCGCGTGGAGGTGGATCTGGCTGGGGGATTGCCCTCTTTTCAGATGGTGGGTTCTTTGGGGAGTGAGGTGAGAGAATCCCGGGAGAGAGTGTGTGTCGCCATGAAAAATTCGGGGTTTCAGATTCCGCCCTGCCATATAACAGTGAATCTTGCACCGGCAGGCAGGCGCAAGGACGGAACGGCATTTGATCTGCCTATTGCTGTAGGCTTGTTAAAAGATATGGAGCTTCTCACGGAGGAGGCGGTACGGGATACGCTGTTTTTGGGAGAACTGGGACTGAACGGTGAGATCAAAAGAGTTAAAGGAGTGCTACCTATTGTTCGGGAAGCAGCAGACAAGGGAATCGGCAGAGTGATCGTTCCCCGGGAAAACGCATTGGAGGCAGCAGTGATCCCGGGGATTACGGTATGGGGTGTCGGGGAACTGGGAGAGCTTATTATGGCTCTGCTGCATCCGGATGCGGAAAATGAAAAAATATACAAACCCAGGATCCGGGCAGAAGAACTGTTACAGAAAAAGAAAGCAGACAGAAGAGGAGACTTTAAAGAGGTGTCGGGGCAGGAGAGTGCCAGGAGAGGTGCAATGATCGCGGCAGCGGGATTCCATAACCTGCTGATGATGGGACCGCCGGGGGTGGGAAAATCCATGATTGCCGGGAGAATTCCGGGGATATTACCGCCACTTACACTGGAGGAGAGTCTGGAGGTAACCAGTATTTACAGTGTGGCGGGGTTACTTACTCCGGAACAGGCGCTGATCACGGAGAGACCTTTTTACGCACCTCACCATACAGTCACTGCAGCGGCACTGATCGGCGGCGGAAATGCCTATCCCAGACCCGGAATGGTATCTCTGGCACATCGGGGTGTGTTGTTTTTGGACGAGCTTCCTGAATTTCAGCGGACGGTGCTGGACAGTATGCGGCAACCGTTGGAAGAACGCAGGGTACAGATTGCCAGGGCGTCGGGAGTGGTAACTTTTCCGTCGGATTTTATGCTGGTGGCTGCCATGAACCCCTGTCCCTGCGGATATTATCCGGATCGGAACAAATGCCGCTGCACACAGCCGCAGATAGAAAAATATCTCGGAAAAGTATCGGGACCGCTATTGGACCGTATTGATCTGTGCGTGGAACTGCAACAGGTGGATATTTTGCATTTACAGACAAAAATCACAGGAGAAAGCAGTGAACAGATGCGGGAGAGAATCGAAAGAGCCAGAAAAATGCAGGAGAAGAGGTATGCGGGAACAGAGTATCGTTTCAATGGGGATGTATCATCGGCAGATGTGGATCATTATTGTAGTCTGGGAGAAACGGAGAAAAATGTCATGGAACAGCTGTACCATGCGTTGGAACTGAGTGCCAGGGCATATCATCGGATTTTGAAGACCGCCAGAACGATTGCAGATCTGGAGGAACAGGAAAATATTGCAAAAGAACATCTTCTGGAGGCAGCCTGCTATCGCCCCTCCGGAGAGTACTGGGGATAGAAGGGAGAGCCGGAGATGACAGAGACGGAGAGAATGTATGCTTATTTTATATGCAGTATTCCAATGATCGGCGGGGTAAGAGCCGGTCAGCTGCTAAGCAGATTCGGGGACCCGCAGGGAGTCTATGAAGCCGGTACCGCCGGTTGGAGGGAGATATTGAGTGATTCTGTTGTGGAGTATATGGACAGACAGAAAAAAAGCGGTAATCTTGAAGAAGAATATCACAGCTTAGGAGAAAAACAGATCGGACTGGTATTACAGGAGGAAGAGGGATTTCCACGGAAACTGCTGGAAATACCGGACCCACCCTACGGCTTGTTTTATAAAGGGAAATTACCGGAACAGAAACAGCCGTCGGTGGCGGTCATCGGAGCCAGAGAGTGTTCGGAATACGGACGTTTTGTGGCGGAAGAACTGGGCAGATACCTCGGTAGTCAGGAAATACAGGTCATCAGCGGAATGGCAAGAGGAATCGATGGGATCAGCCAGCAGGCAGCGCTTTTGGCAGGAGGGACATCCTACGGAGTGCTGGGATGCGGAGTGGATATCTGTTATCCCAGCCAGAACAGGAAATTGTACGAGGAACTGATACAAAAAGGGGGTCTGTTGTCCACTTATGCGCCGGGGACAAAGGCACTGCCGGCATATTTTCCCCCGAGGAACCGTATCGTCAGCGGGTTGGCGGATGCGTTGATCGTCATAGAAGCCAGACAGAAAAGCGGGACGTTAATTACCGTGGATATGGCGCTGGAGCAGGGGAAGGATGTTTATGTGGTTCCCGGCAGAATCACGGACAGACTCAGTGACGGCTGTAACCGCCTACTGACACAGGGGGCGGGGGTGTTCCTGTCACCGGAGAGCTTTACGGAGGAATTTATGAGGAACTGGGAAGAAAAGCAGGAGCTTTCATCGCCGGATCCGGCGCAGAAAATAAGAGGCAGACGAAAGAGCCGGAAACGGATAGAAAAGCTGGAGGAGCCTTTGCGTCAGGTGTACAAATTGTTGGATTGTGTGCCGAAATCGACGGAGATTATTTTGCAGGAGGCATGGAAGAAAGGAGAATATATAGATATTGTCACGTTGCACCGGAGACTGATGGAATTGGAACTGATGGGATATGTAAAGCAGAATACCCCGGGGTATTTTGGTACTTCTGCGAATTGACAAGGGTTTTAGATCGGGGGTATAGTTAAGAATACAGACGCAAGAAAGGCAGGGTAACCCTATGAACGATAAAGATACTTACAGAATGCATACAAAAGTCATACAGATCGGAGACCGTAAGATCGGCGGCGGCAATCCTATCGCCATCCAGTCCATGACCAATACGAAGACGGAAGATGTGAAAGCTACGGTGGAACAGATCCTGCGACTGGAAAAGGCAGGCTGCGAGATCATCCGTTGTACGGTACCTACCTTAGAGGCGGCAGCAGCCATCCGTGAGATCAAGAAGCAGATTCATATTCCTCTGGTAGCGGATATTCATTTTGACTACCGTATGGCGCTGGCTGCCATCGAGAACGGTGCGGACAAGATACGTATCAACCCCGGCAATATCGGAAGTACGGAGCGGGTGAAGGCTGTGGTGGATGCGGCGAAGGAGCGGAATATCCCCATACGTGTCGGTGTCAACAGCGGCTCCCTGGAGAAGCCGTTAATAGAGAAATACGGTGGTGTGACAGCTGAGGGCATTGTGGAGAGCGCACTGGATAAGGTGCACATGATCGAAGACTTAGGATATGACAATCTGGTCATCAGTATCAAGTCTTCGGATGTATTAATGTGCGTGAAAGCCCATGAACTGCTGGCAGGGAAGACTGTATATCCGCTGCATGTGGGCATTACCGAGTCCGGTACAGTCAACAGCGGCAATATTAAATCTGCCATTGGTCTGTCCCTGATCTTAAGCCAGGGCATCGGGGACACGATCCGTGTATCCCTGACCGGAGACCCTGTGGAGGAGATCAAGTCCGCGAAGCTGATCCTGCGTACCCTGGGACTGAGAAAGGGCGGAATCGAAGTCGTATCCTGCCCTACCTGTGGCAGAACCCAGATCAATCTGATCGACCTGGCGACCAGGGTGGAAAAGCTGGTGGAAGATTATCCGCTGGATATTAAGGTGGCAGTCATGGGCTGCGTGGTAAACGGTCCCGGAGAAGCAAAAGAAGCGGATCTGGGAGTAGCGGGAGGCATCGGAGAGGGCCTGCTGATCAAACACGGAGAGATTATAAAAAAGCTCCCGGAGGATCAGCTGCTCCCCGCCTTAAAAGAGGAATTGGATCATTGGAGTTAAAATAGATGAGTAAACCTTTTTTTGAAGTATTTCCGAATTTACAGTTGAATACGGATATTCATGACCTGATGGGTCAGACAGAAGTAGAGAGAGTCTCGGCGACAAAGCGCAGAGACTTTCTTCGGGTGTATTTAAAAAGTACCCGTCTGATTCAGAAAGCAGATATCTGGACCGCGGAACAGGAGATTAAAAAGCAGTTGTTTCCGGATGCCAACCTGACGGTAAAAATATACGAAAAATTTGAACTTTCTTCCCAATACAATCCGGAAAATCTGATGGATATCTATAAAGAAAGTATTCTGGAGGAATTCCGGGAATACAGTCATATCCAGTACAACGCCCTGAAGACGGCCAGAATCGAGTATCCTGCGGACAATGAAATGCTGATAACGATGGAGGATACGGTGCTGAACCGCAGTATGGAAGGAGAGATATTGCAGATCCTTGAGAAGATACTGGTGGAACGCTGTGGATTCTCTGTGAAGCTCCATGCAGCCTATGTGGAAAAAGAGGCCGGAAGATTCAAGGAGGAAGAGGAAGCTAAGATCCGCATGAAGGTAGATGCCATCTACAGCCGCACCAGAGGCAGGAAGGAAGAGGCTGTGGACAGCACAGCGCCTGCACAGAACACAGAGCAGGAAAATACACAGAGCCCGGAGGCGAAAAAGACAGACAATTCCGGCAAGGCAAAAAGCGAACCGGCAGGTGGCGTGACCAAGAGTTTCCAAAGTGGCGGCCGTGGCGAGTTCAAACGCGGAGAATTCAAAAAAGGAGAGTTTCGTAAGGGCGGCAGTTTTGAAAAGGGTGCCCTGAAGAGATCGGACAATCCCGATGTGATCTACGGCAGAGATTTTGAAGAAGAAGCCATGAAGATCGAGGAATTGATCGGTGATATGGGGGAAGTGACCATCCGCGGAAAAGTACTGTCTGTAGATACCAGGGATATTAAGAATGAAAAGACCATCATTATCTTCAATATGTCCGATTTTACCGATACCATGACTATCAAAATATTCGTGCGTACGGAACAGGTGAAGGAAGTGACCGGGGATATTAAGCCGGGAGCTTTTTTAAAGGTAAAGGGAATCTGTATGATGGATAAGTTTGACCATGAACTGGCAATCGGCTCCATCGCGGGGATCAAGAAGATCCCTGATTTTACCAATACAAGAATGGATACTTCCGCCAGAAAACGTGTGGAGCTGCACTGCCATACCAAAATGAGTGATATGGATGGTGTCTCAGAGGCAAAAGATATCGTAAAACGTGCCTATAAATGGGGACATCGTGCCATCGCCATCACAGATCACGGCGTGGTACAGAGTTTTACCGATGCCAATCATGTCTGGGACGATCTGTGGAAAGCGGAAAAGGGCAAGCGAAAAGAAGCCGGAGACGAGAATCCGGACAAGCAGGACTTTTTCAAAATTATCTATGGAGTAGAGGCATACCTGGTGGATGATCTGAAGGAGATCGTGACCAATGACAAGGGGCAGGGACTGCATGAGGATTATGTAGTATTTGATATCGAGACTACCGGATTCTCCCCCGTGAATAACCGGATCATTGAGATCGGTGCGGTCAAGGTGTCCGGCGGTGAGATCGTGGATCGTTTTTCCACCTTTGTGAATCCGGATGTGCCCATTCCTTTTGAAATTGAAAAGCTGACAAGTATCCGGGATGAGGATGTCATGGACTCTCCGCAGATCGATGTGATTCTGCCGCAATTTTTGCAGTTTTGTGAGGGCTGTATCATGGTGGCACACAATGCCGGCTTCGATATGAGCTTCATTATGGAGAACTGCAGAAGACTGGGATATCCGCAGGAGTTTACCTATGTGGATACCGTGGGCATCTCCAGAGTACTGTTGAAGAATCAGTCAAAGCATACCCTGGATGCGGTGGCGAAGACTTTGGGGATATCCCTGGAGAATCATCACCGGGCCGTGGATGATGCGGAGTGTACGGCACATATTTTTGTGAAATTTATTAAAATGCTGGAGGAGCAGGATATCCATAATCTGACGGAAGTCAATGCACTGGGGGCATCCAGTGTGGATGCTGTGAAAAAAATGCCCTCCTACCATGCCATTATTTTAGCAAAAAATGATCTGGGGCGCATCAACCTCTACCGGTTGGTGTCCCAGTCACATCTGACCTATTTTAACAAGCATCCCCGGATTCCCAAGAGCCTGATCCTGAAATACAGAGAGGGTCTGATCCTGGGAAGTGCCTGCGAAGCGGGAGAGCTGTACCGGGCATTGCTTGACGGGCAGTCGGATGCGCAGATCGCCAGACTGGTAAAATTCTATGATTACCTGGAGATCCAGCCCTGTGGCAACAATAAGTTCATGATCGCTTCGGAGAAAATCCGGACGGTCAATTCCATAGAGGATATCCAGAATATCAACCGCAGGATCGTGGAGCTGGGAGAACAGTTCCACAAGCCCGTAGTGGCTACCTGTGATGTACATTTTCTGGATCCCGAGGATGAAGTATACCGTCGTATTATTATGGCGGGCCGAGGATTTGATGATGCGGATGAACAGGCACCGCTTTTTTTACATACCACAGAAGAAATGCTGGAAGAGTTCTCCTATCTGGGCAGTGACAAGGCGGAAGAGATCGTCATTACCAATACAAATATGATCGCGGATATGATCGAGACCATTGCACCGGTGCGCCCGGACAAGTGTCCCCCGGTCATTCCAGACAGTGATAAGACACTGACGGAGATCTGTTACAACAGGGCCCATGAGATCTATGGACCGGATCTGCCACAGATAGTAGAGGCAAGACTGGAGAAGGAATTGAACTCCATTATCAAAAACGGATTTGCCGTAATGTACATCATTGCGCAGAAGCTGGTATGGAAGTCAGTGGAGGATGGATACCTGGTAGGTTCCCGTGGATCCGTAGGAAGCTCCTTTGTGGCGACTATGGCGGGAATCACGGAGGTCAATCCCTTAAGTCCCCATTATTATTGCAGCAAGTGTCATTATGTGGATTTCGACAGTGAAGAGGTCAAAGCCTACGCCGGTAAAGCGGGAATCGATATGCCGGACAAGGTCTGCCCGGTGTGTGGAGAGAAACTTCATAAGGATGGCTTTGATATTCCTTTCGAGACGTTCCTGGGATTCAAGGGAGATAAGGAGCCGGATATCGACCTGAACTTCTCCGGTGAGTACCAGTCCAAGGCGCATAAATACACGGAGGTTATCTTCGGCGCAGGACAGACTTTCCGTGCCGGAACCATTGCAACCCTGGCGGATAAGACTGCTTTCGGTTATGTGAAGAATTATTTTGAAGAACGTGGCATTCATAAGCGGACCAGCGAGATCGACCGTATCGCTTCCGGATGTACCGGAGTGCGGCGAAGTACCGGTCAGCATCCCGGCGGTATCGTTGTATTGCCTCTGGGGCAGGATATTAACTCCTTCACCCCGGTACAGCATCCGGCGAATGATATGACCACGGATACCATAACCACACACTTTGACTACCATTCCATCGACCATAACCTGCTGAAGCTGGATATTCTGGGACACGATGATCCTACCATGATCCGTATGCTGCAGGATCTGACGGGGAGAGATCCCTTGACGATCCCGCTGGATGGACAGGATGTTATGAGTCTGTTCCAGAACACGGACGCGTTAGGCATCACCCCGGAACAGATCGGTGGAACAAAGTTAGGAGCATTAGGCATTCCGGAGTTCGGTACAGACTTCGCTATGCAGATGGTTATTGATGCGAAACCCAAGGCGTTTTCCGATCTGGTGCGTATCTCCGGTCTGTCCCACGGCACCAACGTATGGCTGGGCAATGCGCAGGATCTGATCATGAGCGGCGTGGCGACTATTTCCACGGCGATCTGTACCCGTGATGATATCATGCTGTATCTGATCCAGATGGGCGTGGAGTCGGAGAAGTCCTTCAAGATCATGGAGGCAGTACGTAAGGGTATGGTGGCGAAGGGAAAATGTGCCATGTGGGAAGAGTGGAAAGCGGATATGCTGGCGCATGACGTACCCCAGTGGTATATCGAATCCTGCCAGAAGATCGAGTATATGTTCCCGAAGGCACATGCGGCGGCGTACGTTATGATGGCATGGCGTATCGCTTATTGCAAGATCCATTATCCGTTAGCTTATTACGGTGCGTTTTTCAGTATCCGCGCCAAGGCATTTTCCTATGAGATCATGTGTCAGGGGCAGAGGCACTTGGAGAGCGTGATGGCAGAGTACAAAAAACGACAGGATACTCTTTCTAATAAGGAAAAAGATGCTATGGGTGATATGCGTATCGTGCAGGAGATGTATGCAAGAGGCTTTGAATTTGAACCCATCGACATCTTCCGTGCACAGTCCAGATCATTCCAGATTGTGGATGGAAAATTAATGCCGTCCTTAAACAGTATCGACGGACTGGGAGAGAAGGCGGCAGATGCCATTGTGGAAGCTGCCAAGGACGGTCCGTTCCTCTCCAAAGATGATTTTCGTCAAAGAACTAAGGTTTCCAAGACGATAATTGACCTTATGGATTCGTTAGGATTATTAGGAGACCTGCCCGAGTCCAATCAGATCAGTATATTTGATCTGGTGTAACAGCTCAGCCATACCGTGCAGAACACACTGCGTGGACGCTTGCGTACAAAGCAGCGTGTTCCACACGGTATGAGCGGAGCGCCCGATCCATGAAGTAAAAGATGAGCCGCGCAAGCGGCGCCGGCTGCGCAGCAGACGCTTTTGCGAATGGTCCGGGCACTGAGCTTTTGCGCTGGGGACAGAACGTTCCTAAAATTTTTGAAAAAAGTACTTGCATTTTTAATGGTTCTCCATTATACTATCCAAGTACGGTTTTTTTGGCTGATTGGTCAAGCGGTTAAGACGTCGCCCTCTCACGGCGAAAACAGGGGTTCGATTCCCCTATCAGCTGCTTATTCTTTCATAGAATAGCCCAACCCTGAAAAGTGTCGAAGAGCAGAAATGATTGCTTTTTGGCTCTTTTTTTTATAAATTTTTCTTGCCATTCCCATTTTTTTGTTGTATAGTGGTTCACGATTACTCAAATCATGGGGAAAAAGCGGCAAAGAGGCGGGAACCGAAAGCCGTATATCCGCGAAAACGGATGGATGGGAGCATATATGGCAAAATATTTAGTAATTGTAGAGTCACCGGCGAAGGTGAAGACAATCAAAAAATTTTTGGGAGCGAATTATGAGGTTATGGCCAGCCAGGGGCATGTGAGGGACCTGCCCAAGAGTCAGCTGGGAATTGATGTGGAACATGACTATGAACCGAAATACATTACGATCCGCGGCAAGGGAGATCTGCTGGCATCCTTGCGTAAGGAAGTGAAGAAGGCAGAGAAGATATATCTCGCAACCGACCCGGACCGTGAGGGAGAGGCCATTTCCTGGCATTTATACTATGCCTTGAAACTGGAAGATAAAAAAGTATATCGTATCACCTTTAACGAGATCACCAAAAGTGCGGTGAAGGAATCCTTAAAGCATGCCAGAGAGATCGATATGAATCTGGTGGATGCCCAGCAGGCGAGACGTGTGTTAGACCGCGTGGTAGGCTATCGGATCTCCCCTATTCTGTGGGCGAAGATCAAGAGAGGCTTAAGTGCCGGCCGCGTACAGTCTGTGGCTCTGCGGATCATCTGCGACAGAGAGGATGAGATCAATGCCTTCATTCCGGAGGAGTACTGGTCCCTGGATGTGAACTTGAAAGTAAAGGGCGAGAAGAAGCCCATCTGCGCAAAATATTACGGAACTACGGAGAAAAAGCAGGGGATCGGCAGCAAGGAAGAAGCTGATGAGATCATGAATTCCCTGAAGGGTGCCAAATACGAAGTGAAGGAAGTTCGACACGGCGAGCGTGTGAAGAAGGCACCCCTTCCTTTTACTACCTCCACCTTACAGCAGGAAGCCAGCAAGGTGCTGAATTTCTCCACACAGAAGACCATGCGTCTGGCGCAGCAGTTATACGAAGGTGTGGATATCAAGGGAGAAGGTACGGTAGGTCTGATCACCTATTTACGTACGGATTCCACCCGTGTATCGGAAGAAGCGGAAGCACAGGCTGCGCAGTTCATCGACGCACATTACGGTGAAAAGTACAAGGCTGCCGCAAATACAGAAAAAAAGAACGGTCAGAAGATCCAGGATGCCCACGAGGCCATCCGTCCTACGGATTTAAACCGTATGCCCATTGCCATCAAAGAACAGCTGCCCAGAGATCTGTTCCGTCTGTATCAGCTGATCTGGAAACGTTTTGTAGCAAGCCGCATGAGTGCAGCACAGTATGATACGACTTCAGTGAAAATTCAGGCGAAGGATCAGATCTTTACGCTGGCAGCCTCCAAAATGCGCTTTGATGGTTTCATGAGTGTCTATACCCAGGAGGAAGATAAGGACGAGGAAAATGTACTGGGCGGCAACCTGGATGAGAACAGTGTACTGGAATTTATAAATTTTGATCCGAAGCAGCACTTTACCCAACCTCCCGCACATTATACCGAGGCAAGTCTGGTGCGTGCCCTGGAAGAACTGGGCATCGGACGTCCCAGTACCTATGCACCTACCATCACCACGATTCTCGCCAGAAGATATATTACCAAGGAGAATCGTAATATCTATGTGACGGAGCTGGGTGAAGTGGTCAATCATATGATGAAGGAAGCATTTCCGGCCATCGTGGATGTAAATTTTACCGCTAATATGGAGACCTTGCTGGATGGTGTGGAAGAAGGCACTGTGAAGTGGAAGACCATTGTGGAGAACTTCTATCCGGACCTGGATGCAGCAGTGAAAAAAGCTGAGAAAGATCTGGCAGAGGTGACGATCGCGGATGAAGAATCCGACGAAGTCTGTGAACTGTGCGGCAGACGCATGGTGATCAAATACGGACCTCACGGCAGATTTCTGGCATGCCCCGGATTCCCTGAGTGCCGCAACACCAAGCCTTATTTCGAGAAGATTGGCGTGGCATGTCCCAAGTGCGGCAAAGATATTGTTATGAAGAAGACCAAGAAGGGCAGAAGATATTACGGCTGTATCGATAATCCGGAATGTGATTTCATGGTATGGCAGAAGCCTTCGGGAGAGAAATGCCCCCGCTGCGGTAAGCTGCTGCTGGAAAAAGGTAACAAACTGGTCTGCATGGACGAACAATGCGGTTATGTGAAGAATAAACCGACGGAAGAGAAGTAGTTTTATATACTGTCAGAATTTTCTCATAAATTAGCGCTATTTCCATTGTAATCTGAAATTACATGTGCTACAATGTGCATAACATCTTGTGGTTTCGTAGTATGTGTAAACGGAGGAAGATAGATGAGTAGCGTACAATTGTTGGACAAAACACGTAAGATCGGTAAATTGTTACACAATAATAACTCCAGCAAAGTGGTATTCAGCGATATCTGTAAGGTAATGCGTGAGATCCTGAATTCCAATGTACTGGTGATCAGCAGGAAGGGTAAGGTGCTGGGTGTAGGTAAATCCGACGGAATCGAAACCATCACAGAGCTTTTGGATGACAGTATTGGCGGATTTATCGATCCGATGTTAAATGAGAGACTGCTTGGTGTGTTGTCCACGAAGGAGAATGTCAACTTGGAGACTCTTGGTTTCGAGAATATCGACACGAGAAAGTTCCAGGCAATCATCACTCCCATCGAGATCGCCGGTGAGAGGCTGGGAACACTCTTTATTTATAAGTGTGACGAACAGTATGACATCGATGATATTATTCTCTGCGAGTATGGAACTACAGTGGTGGGACTGGAAATGCTCCGGGCAGTAAATGAAGAGAGTGCGGAAGAGAGCCGTAAGGTAGCGGTTGTGAAATCCGCAGTCAGCACCCTGTCATTCTCAGAGATGGAAGCCATTACCCATATTTTTGATGAATTAAACGGTATGGAAGGAATCCTGGTAGCGAGCAAGATCGCTGACAGAGTCGGCATTACCAGATCCGTCATTGTCAATGCCTTAAGGAAGTTTGAAAGTGCCGGCGTTATCGAGTCCAGATCCTCCGGCATGAAGGGAACGTATATCAAGGTATTGAACGATGCCGTGTTTGATGAGATTGAAGAATTAAAGCGCCAAAATGGCAGAAATTAAGTAAAAAGTACAAAAATAACGACAGATTAGGAAGAAGAGACTATTGCGAAAAATAGTCTCTTCTCTTAATTTTAGTATTGTGTTTTTGTCGAAATACTTTATAATAAAGTAGAGTAGGTATGGTAGAAGCGGTTCCTGTGCGATTTAATCGATTTTTTAAGGAACAGTAGAATGTGAGGTAGTATGATACAGACAAATGCGTTTGATTATATTAATGTTTTAAATCGTGCCGCGGATGCTGCATGGCAACGGAATGAAGCTATTTCCAATAACATTGCCAATGTAGATACACCGGGGTATAAGAGACAGGATGTGGCTTTCGAGTCGGTACTGCAGCAGGCTCTTGGCAATAATCGCTATCAGTCCATGGATGATAAAGTAGCCAATGTCAATCTGAGCAGACTCCGCGGCAGGGCGTATGTGGATTATGCCAATTATTCCTACCGCCTGGACGGCAATAATGTGGATATCGAGAATGAAAATGTGATGCTGGCAGAGAATCAGCTGAAATACCAGGGACTGATCAGCAGCATTAATCAGGAATTTACCAATTTACAGACTGTGATGAAGTGAGGGATTAGCGTATGAGTATGTTTTCAGCATTTGATGTTACGGCATCCGGACTGACAGCACAGAGACTGCGTATGGACGTGATCTCCGAAAATGTTGCCAATGCCAATACCACAAGAACCGAGGATGGTACACCGTATCGCCGCAAAATCGTTACGTTCCAGCAGAAGAACCCGCAACAGACCTTCAGCCAGGTGCTGCATAATGTAAGCAGCGGCTACTCCGGAAGCGGTGTGAAGGTCAGCCAGATCTTCGAGGATACCACTACGGAGATGAATATGGTATACGACCCTTCCCATCCGGATGCGGACGAGAATGGATATGTGACATATCCGAATGTGAATATTGTCACGGAAATGACGGATCTGATCGATGCCAGCAGGTCTTACGAGGCGAATTCCACGGCGTTTAATGCCAGCAAATCCATGGCACTGAAAGGACTGGAGATCGGTCAGTAAGCTGACGGATCCGGAGAACGGCCCATTGCATAACGGACCGGAATATACGACGTAAGGAAGGATATGGTTTATAAAATGGATATTTCTGCGATCACTGCTTTAAATAATGTAAACGGAACAGCCACGGTGTCTCCCACCTCTCTGACAGGAATGCTTGCGGAGAAGGAGAAGAAGGCAGAAGGCACGATGTTCGAGACTTTTCTCAACACAGCAATCGACAATGTGAAGACGACCAACAGCTATCTCTCAGATGCCGAAAATGAGAAGATCCGCTTCGCACTGGGCGAGACGGACAATACGCATGACCTGACCATTGCTATGGGAAAGGCTTCCACTGCTCTGCAGTATACCGTAGCCATCCGCGATAAGGTGATGGAAGCCTACAAGGAATTGATGCAGATTCAGATCTAAATCATACCTTTTTATACTTGACGTAAGAGGAGAGAGCTGCAATGGCAGACAAATTAAAAGAAATACCTGCGAAAATACTGGAATGGTGGAATAAGTTCACAACCAGACAGAAGAGCATCATTATCGGAGCCGCTGCGGTTGTGATCTTTGCATTTGCGATCATCATGTATGTCATGAGTAAACCACAGTATGTACGATTGGTTACCTGCGAGACTACCGCACAGGCGTCAGAAATCATAGATACGCTGGACAGTGCCGGGATCGCACATAGAGAATCCAATGACGGACTGAAGATCGATGTAGAGAGCAGCCAGCAGAGTGCGGCTAACCTGGCCCTCGGATCTGCCGGATATGTACCGGATGCCCTGAATCTGAATGATTATCTGGGGAACAGCATGTCTACGACCGCTACCGATAAGGAGAGACTCTACAATTCCTATCTGGAGCAGTATATTACACAGACGATCGAGGCACAGAGCGCTGTAAAATCGGCTAAGGTACATTTAAGCTTCCCGAAGGATAACGGAACGCTGGCGGCACAGAACGAAGAAGCATCTGCATTCATCCAGCTGGAGCTGGATGGTACGTTTACATCCGCGAATGCAGCAGCGCTGGCAAAGTGTGTTGCTACATGGCTGCGGAATGATACCACGGCGAATATTACCATTATGGATACTGATTCCAATCTGCTGTTTGCAGGCGGTGACGATTACACATCCGCAGGCATTGCCAATTCCATGCAGGAATTACAGAACCAGGCAGAATCCATGATCGCCAATCAGGTAAAAAAGGTGCTGTTGGGAACCAAGCAGTATAACGATGCGGCAGTGACCAGCCATCTGAGTATGGATTTCTCCGATTATAAGGAGACAGTAAAAGAATATTATGCAAATTCCGGAAGAGATGAAGGTATGCTTTCTCATGAGGAGACTTATGAGAGTGAGAACACCAATGATGGCGGAGGTGTTCCGGGTACCACCTCCAATGGGGAAAGCGGGAAAACCACTTATGTATCCCCGGACAGCAATAACAGCTCTTCCTCGACTTCTGAGACCAGCAGGGATTATCTGCCGAATGAGTCCATTACCGATAAGGTGACACCGGCGGGAGGGATCAATTATACCAATTCCTCCATATCCATTGCTGCAATTACCTATAAAGAGATCCATTATGAGGATGTCAAGAGACAGGGACTTTTGGACGGTACTACCTGGGACGAATACAAAACCCAGAACAGTGCGGATACCAAACTGGATGTGGATTCCGATATGTACAGTCTGGTAGCCAATGCTACGGGGATCAGTGAGAGCAATATTACGATCATTGCCTATGAAAGTCCGATCTTTTATGATAAGGAGAGCACACCGGTCAGCTGGCAAAATGTGCTCAGTGTGGTTATGCTGGTCCTGATCCTGGGATTACTTGTATTTGTAGTATTGCGCAGTATGCGTACCAGACAGACAGTACAGCAGGAAGAGGAGGTATCTGTGGAGAATATGCTGCAGTCCACTCCTGAGACAGAACTGGAAGATATTGATGTGGAATCTAAGTCCGAGACACGTAAAATGATTGAGAAATTCGTAGATGAGAATCCGGAGTCGGCAGCGGCGCTGTTGCGTAACTGGCTGAACGAAGACTGGAACTAGGAAACGGAGTAAACATGGCAAGAACAAAAGCAGAAGGCGGAATATCGGGATTGCAGAAAGCGGCAATTCTTCTGATCGCATTGGGACCGGAGAGATCCGCCGGGATTTTTAAACATCTAAAAGAAGAAGAAATTGAAGAACTGACACTGGAGATTGCTAATACCAGGAGTGTCACACCTCAGGTAAAAGAAGAAGTGATCAATGAATTCTACGAGGTGTGTCTGGCACAGCAGTATATTGCCGAGGGCGGTATCAACTATGCAAAAGAACTGCTGGAAAAGGCATTGGGTTCCGACAAGGCGATGGATGTTATCGGAAAACTGACTGCATCCCTGCAGGTGAAGCCTTTCGAATTTGTGCGTAAGACAGATGCCAGCCAGCTGATCAACTTCATCCAGGATGAGCATCCGCAGACCATCGCGCTGATTTTGTCCTATCTGTCTCCCAGTCAGGCAGCATTGATCATATCTGCACTGCCTCCCGACAGTCAGGCAGAAGTGGCAAGACGTATTGCTGTCATGGACCGTACCAGTCCCGATGTTATCAAAGAAGTGGAAAAGGTACTGGAATCCAAGCTGGCAAGTCTGGTGAACCAGGACTACACCATTATCGGTGGTGTCGATGCAGTGGTAGATATTCTGAATACGGTAGACCGTGGTACCGAGAAACACATTATGGAGACTCTGGAGATCGAAGAACCGGAACTGGCAGACGAGATCCGCAAAAAAATGTTTGTGTTCGAGGATATCCTTTTACTGGACGACAAAGCAATTCAGCGTGTGCTGCGTGACGTGGACAATAATGATCTGGCAGTGGCACTGAAGGGTGCCAACGAGCAGGTACAGAATGCGATCTTCAACAATCTGTCCAAGCGTTTGGTGGTTATGATCAAGGAAGATATGGAATTTATGGGTCCTGTACGTATGAAGGATGTAGAAGAAGCACAGCAGAAGATTGTCAATATTATCCGTAAGCTGGAGGATTCCGGTGAGATCATCATTTCCAGAGGCGGAGGTGACGAGATCGTTGTCTAGTAATCTTTTAAAAAAGGGATTTACAAAGCTTTCGGAAGACGATGCAAGAGTGATAGATACCAATGGACTGGTAGCAAAACGTATCAGGGAGCTGTCTGCCAAAATGCAGAAGGAAAGTAATACGGGGTTTGTGTCCGGCCTGGCAGCGGACAAAGTGGAAGCACCGGTGACAGATCCGGAGAAAGAGGAAACAGATTTCACTCCTTCCGGCAATGTGATCAAAGCAGGAGAAGATCTTCAGAAGCTTAAGGAAGATGCGGAGGCGGAAGCACAGAAGATCGTAGAAGATGCCAGGGCACAGGCAGAAAGTATTTTGCAGGATGCCAGATCACAGGCGGAAGCAGAGCGGGCAGACATACAGGAAGCGGCCAGAAGACAGGGACAGCAGGAAGCACAGGCGGAAGCGGATCGTACAGAGGCTGCACGAAAAGCAGAATATCAGAAGAAAACGGCGGGACTGGAAGCAGAATACCAGAAGCGGCTGGACGAGCTGGAACCTGAATTTGTGGACACGATCACCGGAATTTATGAACATATTTTTCATGTAGACCTGCATTCCTACCGGGAGGTTCTGTGTTATCTGATCTCCACTACCATGCGGAAATCAGAGGATAACAGAAGCTTTCTGATTCATGTGTCCAAAGAAGATTACCCTTATGTCAGTATGCAGAAAAAGCAGATCTCTGCAGGTGCGGCTGCGCCGAATGCAACCGTGGAGATTGTGAAAGACATTACCCTCGGAAAGGGCGAGTGCCTGATCGAGACAGAGGGCGGTATTTTTGACTGCGGACTGGGAACGCAGCTGTCCGAACTGCGTCAGAAATTAAAATTATTATCCTACGAAGGCTGATAAATGGTCATTAAGAACATAGATTTTGAAAAATATAATAAATTAGCAGATAAGACCTTTTACCGGAAACTGGGAAAAGTGGTAAATGTGGTAGGTCTGACGATTGAGTCGGCCGGTCCGGATTCCAAGCTGGGGGATCTGTGCAGGATCCTGCCGGAAACGGAAGGGGCAAAACCCATTATGGCTGAGGTTGTGGGATTTCGTGATAAGAAGACTCTTCTTATGCCCTATGATTCGGTAGATGGCATCGGTCTCGGCTGTGTGGTGGAAAATACGGGAGACCCCCTGACAGTTACGGTAAGTGAGAAGCTTTTGGGCAAGACGGTAAATGGACTGGGAATCCCCATTGATGGAGACACGATTACAGGCGTGGCATATCCGGTAGAGGCGGCACCGCCGGACCCTATGTCCAGAGCGATTATCGACCAGGTATTACCCCTGGGGGTAAAGGCAGTGGACGGTATGATCACTGTTGGTAAGGGGCAGAGAATCGGTATCTTCGCCGGTTCCGGTGTCGGAAAGTCTACGTTGATGGGTATGTTTGCCAGAAATACCAAGGCAGATATTAATGTCATTGCGCTGATCGGTGAGCGCGGCAGAGAGGTCCGGGAATTCATAGAGAGAGACTTAGGTGAGGAAGGTATGCGCAGATCGGTAGTAGTCGTGGCGACTTCCGACAGACCGGCATTGGAGCGGAACAAGGCTGCCAAGACGGCCACTGCTATTGCGGAATATTTCAGAGACCGGGGAAAGGATGTCCTGCTGATGATGGACTCCCTGACCCGTTTTTCCATGGCACAGCGTGAGATCGGACTGGCCAGCGGAGAACCCCCGGTGACCAGAGGCTATCCCCCCAGCGTGTACTCGGAAATGCCTAAGCTGTTGGAGCGGGCGGGCAGAGCTGCGGTGGGATCCATTACGGGATTGTATACCGTCCTGGTAGATGGCGACGATTTCAACGAACCCATCACGGACACAGCGAGAAGTATTTTGGACGGTCATATTATGCTGGACAGAAAGCTGGGACACAAAAATCATTACCCTGCTATCGATATTTTACAGAGTATTTCCAGATGTATGAGCCAGATCGCAGCCAAAGAGCATAAGCAGGCGGCCAACAAACTCAAAAATGTACTGGCTACCTATAATGAAGCAGAAGATCTGATCAATATCGGCGCTTATAAAAAGGGCAGTAACCCGAACATTGACTATGCCATCTCGAAGATCGATGATGTGAACAGCTTCCTGTGTCAGGGCACGGAGGAGAAATTTACCTTTGAAGAGACGGTACAGATGTTGGAAGACCTGTTCGCAAATCAGGAGTGAGATAAATGGCAAAGTTCAGATATTCCCTGCAGAACATCCTGAATATCAAAGAAAAAATGGAAACACAGGCCAAACAGGAATTTGGTATGGCACAGACTGCATTGAATGTGGAAATCGAACATCTGGAACGCCTGAAGGCGCGAAAACGGGAATACGAAGAAGAATCCGGCGGCCTGTTGCAGGGGAAACTGGATCTGCGGGCCATTGAAGAGAACAAGGAAGCACTTTTAAAAATGGACAGTCTGGTGGCTGCACAGTGCATCCGGGTGGATAAAGCAAAAGAAAATGTGGAGGCTGCCAGAGAACGAATGGCAGAAGCCATGAAAGAGAGAAAAATGCATGAAACCCTCAGAGAAAAAGCATTCGAGGCTTTTCTGCAGGAAGAAAATCATGCGGAAAGTAAAGCAATCGATGAACTGACCAGTTATACTTACGGACAAAAAAAGCCGGCAGGCGGATTGAGACAACGGGAGGACATAAATGGCAAGAGAAAAGACTCCGGAAGAGCAGACAACGGATAACGAGAGAAAACAGCTGGCGGAAGAAAAGAAAAAACTGAAGAAAGAACAGCAGGCACAGCGCAAGGAAGCAAAGCGCCGGGCAAAAGAAATCGCAAAACAGGAAGATGCTCTGGATGACGGGAGCGAAGGCAACAGCCTTCTGACCTTCGGAGCGACCATACTGATCGTGGTACTCTGGATGGCTGTAATCTGCGCGATCATCAAGCTGGATATCGGGGGATTCGGAAGCTCTGTGGTGACTCCCATTCTCAAGGATGTGCCTGTGCTGAACAAAATTCTCCCGGCTAACTCCATAACAGAGACTACGGATGGCAGTGCCTACGGTGGCTATACCAGTCTAGAGGATGCGGTGGATCAGATCAAGAGTCTGGAGCTGCAGTTGGAGCAGGCGCAGACGGCATCTGCAGCAAAGGAGGAAGAACTGGATCAGCTGAAAGCTGAGGTGCTGAGACTTAAGGAATTCGAGAATCAGCAGGTGGAATTCCAGCGGATTCAGAAAGAATTTTATGATGAGGTAGTCTATTCCGATAAGGGACCGGGTGCGGAAGAATATAAAAAATATTATGAATCCATGGATCCCGCTACTGCCGAATATATTTATAAGCAGGTAGTGACGCAGTTGGAAGAGAGTCAGGAGATACAGGATTATGCGGCAGCATATTCTGCAATGAAACCGAAGCAGGCAGCGGCTATTTTTGAGCAGATGACTAATAATCTGGATCTGGCGGCCCGTATTCTGAAAGTGATGAGCGCGGAGGACAGGGGTAAGATCCTGGGTGCCATGAATTCTGAAGTGGCAGCAAAGATCACGAAAATTATGGACCCTGAGTCTTAAGAAAAAAGCGGAAAGATCCGATAAAAGATTTGTAGTATCATTACAGGGTTAAGACTGCCATCCGGCAGCCAAAGGACCTGGGAAAGGAGGGAGAAAAGAACATGGCAGGCACAACGATTAAAGGTGTGGGCAACGACGGCAATGTACAGATCCGGGATATGGTCACAGCAGCGAAACAGAATGCCGGAACCGGTTTCCAGGCAGTGTGGAATAAGACCCAGAACAATGCGCAGACGACCGGAAACGGTGGACGCACGACCGACGGACGTAACGATGTCAGACGCGGTCAATCATTACGGGCCGGTGACAGACAGCGGGATCACCTCGCCGGAACACAGGAAAAGTCAGATGTTAAAGCAGAGGATGGTAACACCAAAGATCTGGAAAAAGTCCAGGAAGTCCTGGGAACCATCGTACAGAACCTGATCGGACAGATCACAGATACCTTTTCGGTCAGTGAAGAAGAATTACAGGGAGTCATGGATGAACTGGGTATGACAGAGACAGACCTGATGGATCCTGTACAGCTGAACGAATTGTTGATGGCGGTCAGCGGAGCGGAGGATTCTTTTGCATTACTTACCAATGAAGAGCTGTATGGAAATGTAAAAAGCATCCTGGATCTGCAGAAGGATCTGACGGGACAGGCACAGGAAGAACTGCAGCTGACACCGGAAAAATGGCAGGATGCGGTCACTAAAGTAGTGACAGAGGAACCTGTGATCACGGTGGAAGTGGAAGAGCATGCCACAGATGCGGCAGAGAGATCACAGAGTGATGTGGAACTTCCGACAGTGGAGCAGGAACCGGAGGAGAAAATACAGGCACCGGTACAGAATACACAGGAAGAGAAAACAAAAGACTCGGGGAACAGACATGAGAGCCAGACAGCGGGACAGCAGGGCAATCTGTTGTTACAGAATCTGAAGGAAGAGAATTTCCTCTCCGGATTGCAGCAGGCATCACAGACAGAAGGAACACAAACGACGGATACACAGGATATCATGCGCCAGATCATGGATTACATGAAAGTCTCTGTAAAGGCGGACAGCTCCGATCTGGAAATGCAGCTTCATCCGCAAAGTCTGGGAACGCTTCACGTACAGGTAGCATCGAAGAACGGTGTGGTTACGGCGAACTTTATTACACAAAATGAAACCGTAAAAGCTGCACTGGAAAGCCAGATGGTTCAGCTGAAGGAAAGCTTCGCGGAACAGGGCGTAAAAGTAGAGGCTATTGAAGTGACGGTACAGACACATTCGTTTGAACAGAACCTGGAACAGGGTAGAGGCAATCAGAGTGATCAGGAGAGCGGAGCCGGGGTAAGCAGAAGACGCACCCGCAGAATCAACCTGAACACAGCATTCGCAGAGGACGAGCCTCAGACGGAAGAAGACCGGATCGCAGCGGATATAATGTCGGCGAACGGCAATACGGTGGATTTCACCGCATAAAAAATAACAGAAAGGAGAAAGAAAATGGCATTAGTTGCACCCGTGGAAAACGGTAAGATCGTAGAGACTGCATCGCAGACTTCTGTAAAAAAATCCACAAAATCAAGCAAAAGCGGGATGGACAAGGAAGCATTTTTACAGCTCCTGGTAGCGCAGATGAAGTATCAGGATCCTCTGGAACCCACATCCAACACCGAGTACATATCCCAGTACGCACAGTTCTCACAGGTAGAGCAGATGCAGAATATGTCCAACAGTATGGATCTGCAGAGAGCAAGTTCTCTGGTAGGCAAGGAGGTCTATATCAAGACCACCACATCCTCCGGCGATACCAAACTGGTGCAGGGAAAAGTGGATTATGTGTCCTACGAGAACAACAAAGCTTACCTTTATATCAACGAAAAGAAGTACTCCATTGATGATCTGGATTCCGTAGTGGATACGGATTATCTGAATGCGTACAACAAGGCTTACAACTTTACCGTAAAGCTGAACAAGCTTCCTAATGTAAACGGCATTGATTCCAGTGATGGCAAGACCATTGATGATCTGGAGAAGGAATACAACGATATGACTGATTACGAGAAATCCTTCCTGGCAAAAGATACCGTGAACAGCTTGAATAAGTACATTGAACGTCTCAAGGAGATCCGCAAAGCTGCCGAAGAAGCAGAAGAAAAGAAGGATACCGAGAGCAAGGATGAGTCAGAAGAAACTGACAGCACAGAGAGCGTATAATGCAGTAAGCAGCTGACGCAGAGGGGCAGATGGATATGGATATTCAGAACAACAGTTTTCTGTCCATTGACCAGTTGGCAAATCAGTACTTAAACAGCAGCCGCAAGACCGTAAAAGCAGCACAGGAAAATCTGGTATCTTTCCAGGAGATCCTACAGAACAAAAGCCAGGAACAGAATGTTTCCGGAACGCAGGATCTGAAATTCTCCAAGCATGCCGCCGTACGGCTGGAAAACAGAGGCATTGAGCTGACAGACGCACAGCTGGAACGCTTGAATGACGGAGCAAGAAAAGCGGGACAGAAGGGAATCAGGGATTCTCTGGTGATCGTGGATGACTTGGCCTTTATTGTGAATGTACCCAATAAGACCGTGGTGACTGCCATGAACAGCAGAGAAACCGAAGAAAACGTATTTACAAATATTAACGGAGCCGTTATTATGTAGACCGGACCAGGGATGGAGGTCATGCTCCCTTGAATGACAGAGAGGGAGCACGGTTCCAATACAGGAGGAACAAAGCACTATGATGAGATCATTGTATTCTGGCGTAGCAGGACTTAAGACACACCAGACCAGAATGGACGTAATCGGTAATAATATTGCCAACGTCAACACAACAGCTTACAAATCCAGTTCCATGACTTTCAGTGAACTGATGAGCCAGACCACACAGAAGGCCAGTGGTGCCAACGCTACCACTGGTGTCGGCGGTACCAATGCCAAGCAGATCGGTCTGGGCGTTAAGGCAGGAGCTATCAATACTGCCATTACCACGCAGGGTTCCGCGCAGTCTACTGGCAACCCCTTTGATATCATGATCACCGGAGACAACTTCTTCGTAGTCAGCAACGGCTCCGAGAATTTCTTCACCAGAGACGGCTCTTTCTATGTAGATGGTGCCGGCAACCTGGCAATGACCAGCACCGGTTACAACGTCATGGGATGGGGCGTGGATGAGACCACAGGTAACATTAAGCAGGATACCGTAACCGCACTGCGTATTATGAGTGCTGCGAATATGACATATCCTCCTGAGGCTACCACACAGGCAAATATTTCCGGTATTCTGGATGAGAACGATAAGGATGTGACCAGTGCCAACGGTAAGACCGTAAACCTGAACTTCTTCGATGCGAGAGGTTACAGTTATACTGCAAAATTTACCTTTAAACAGTCTGGCGAACCGAACACCAATGTTTATAGTATGGAACTGACGAAACTGCTGGATTCCACCGGAGCAGAGATCGATATTTCCGCACTGGATTTCGGAAACCGTACCCAGCAGAAGATGGAGACTAAGGTGACATTGAATACCGATGCCTACAAGTGGGATGGAACGATGCTGAAAACAAAGGATGGAACCAAAGATATAGCTGACCTGACGAAAATTTTTAATGCTGATGGAAGCCTGATTGATACTTCAAACAATGCTACAGCAGCAAAGGAACAGCAGGAGGCTTTGGATGCCATTGCAGCAGCTTATGGATATGAGGGATCTACCAATGAATTTTTGAATTTGTATATTACCAGCCCTACAGACACAACGCAACAGCTTACCATGCAGCAGCTGCTTGGCAATATGAGATCTGGTACCGGAGATCAGCTGCTTCCGGCAGACGGCAGTGCTATTACCATGGAAGGTCGTTATTTTGAAGGAACTACTGTGGTATTCAATAAAGACACCGGTAAACTGGAAAGTGTCGGCGGTTCTACTACAAACTTGGGCATTAATGCAGCATTTTCACAGTTAGGTGGCAACTTCTCCGATATTACCATCGACCTGTCCGAATGCACCAGCTACGGTAAGAAGGGTACTTCCACCATCGGTGCCACCAGTGGTGACCTGGATGGTCATGGAACCGGACGTCGTCTGGGAGATATGATCGGTGTATTCATCCAGAAGGATGGTATGATTTACGCAAGCTATGACAACGGTATGACCAAACTGTTAGGCCAGATTGCTACCGCAGCATTTGCCAATGCCTCCGGTCTGGAGAAAGAGGGAGACAACCTTTACTCTGCAACCCTGAACTCCGGTGAGTTCGATGGTATCGGCGTAGACATCACCGCAGGCGGTGGATACATGTCCACCGGTCAGCTGGAGATGAGTAATGTAGACCTGTCTTCCGAGTTTACTGAGATGATCACCACTCAGAGAGGTTTCCAGGCCAACAGCCGTATCATTACCGTATCCGATACTTTGTTGGAAGAACTGACCAATCTGAAGCGTTAATAAAGTGTTAAAATTATAATAAACATACAAAGGGATAGGAATTCCACCTGTCCCTTTTGTGTGTATAAAAGATCAAGGGAAAAAAGTACTATAAGAAAAAATGAGAAAAAAGCATAAAACGGATAAAGTGTAGAAAATGTTCGGATAACAGGGAAGGAGAAGACAGCATGATAGAAGTTACGAAGATTAATGGAGTCAAGGTATTGGTGAATCCGGACCTGATTGAACTGGTGGAAGAGACCCCGGATACGGTGTTGACACTTACCACCGGAAAGAAAATAATTGTAAAAGAAAGTAGACAAGAAATAAAAAATCTTGTAATATTATACAGAAAGGATATTTTTGCAAGATAAAAAAGCAGAATGTCAGGTGATTTAAGTGGATATAGCTTCTTTAGCCGGTATATTGCTGGCATTATTCATGTTGGTATTTGGTATCATAAGTTCCGCAGGTGTGGGAGGATTCAGGGAATATTTGGATCCGGCTTCTGCAATCATTACCTTTGGCGGAGCATTTTCCTGTACCCTCACGTCCGTGAGTTTGCAGAATTACATAGCTGGTTTGAAATCTTTCACACTGATCTTCAAAGCGCCCACACTGAATACTTCGGATATGATCGGTAAGATCATAGAGCTTTCCAATGTGGCACGTAAGGAAGGCCTGCTTTCGTTGGAAGAAGCAGCAACCGACCTGGATGACCCTTTTCTGAAGAAAGGAATTCTTCTGATCGTCGATGGAACCGATCCCGAATTGGTACGTGCGATTATGGAGACGGAACTGGTCAGCGTGGAGGGTAGACATAAGGATACGATTGGCTTCTGGGATACACTGGCGGCCATGGGTCCTGCCTGGGGTATGATCGGTACCCTGATCGGTCTGGTAGATATGCTGTATCATATGGATGATCCGTCCACACTGGGACCTGCCATGGCGGTTGCACTGATCACTACATTGTACGGATCCCTGTTGGCTAACTGGATCTGTACGCCGGTATCCAATAAATTAAAAGCGGATAATGCGATAGAGATGCAGCAGAAGGAAGTCATGATCGAGGGACTTTTGTCCATACAGGCAGGTGAAAATCCCCGTGTCATTGAGGAGAAATTAAAGTCATTCCTTCCTCCGAAGGACAGAACAAGTGCAGATGAAGAAGGAGAAGCGGGGGGTGAAGCTTAATGGCAAAACGTAAGCCTGAAGATCCACCTGCTGGTTCACCGGCATGGATGTCCACTTTCAGTGACCTGATGAATTTGCTTCTGTGCTTCTTTGTCATGCTGTTTTCCATGTCATCTATTGATGCCAACAAATGGGATGAAATGGCTGCGGCAATGTCTAACAGTGCTTTTAGTATTTTTAACGCCGGCTCTACGGCCATAGGTGAAGGAATATTGATCAGTAACGGCGTCAGCCAGCTGAATGATCTGGATGAGTATATCAGTAATGCTGGAAGAAATGCGGACAGTGAAACGGATTCCGACAATTATGAGAAATATGATAGCACAGAGGCACTGCAGGAGGCACTGAATGAGAAAAATCTTCAAAGCAATGAAGAACTGTCCGAAATGGTACAGGAAGCTGTAAATGAGGACAGCCTGGCGGATCAGGTGGATGTATCTTTCACAGCGCAATATGTACAGCTTTCTATGAAGGGAGCTCTTTTATTTGATTCCGGAAGCGATTCCCTGAAGGAACAGTCCAAGACAGTATTGGACAAAGTGGGAGTGATCCTGGAACGATATGGCAGTGATTCTGTAATTGAAATTGAGGGACATACGGATAATGTTCCGATACATAGTGCGAGGTTCGCTGATAACGAGGAACTGAGCAGTGCACGTGCACTATCTGTATTTTATTACCTTGTGGATAATACTTCACTGAATCCTGCAAATCTCCGGCATGCGGGAATGGGAGACCGCACCCCCGTGGCGGACAATTCCACAGAAGAGGGCAGAAGTAAGAATCGACGGGTAGAGATCAGAATATATAATCCTTCTGCGGCAAATTAAGGCAGACAGGGAAAGGAAGCAGAATAGTATGAAGAAAAATCTGATGACAGTGCTGATCCTGGCACTACTTATCGTGAATATTGCGTTGACCGGTGTTATGCTGGTAAGCATTGTGGGAACGAATAAGAAGACGGCACAGCTGGTGGATAATATCACGACTGCCATGAATCTGGAACTGACGGTTCCGGGAGCAGAGGGGACGACGAATGTTCCTCTTACGGACACAGAAGTATATAATATTGCGGATTCTATGACGATCCCGTTGAAGAGTGAGGCGGGAGCAAAGCAGGATTATATTATGTTTGATGTCTCGCTGTCTATCAATAAAAAGAGCAAGGATTATAAGACCTACGGAAGCAGTGAAACACTGTCCGGCTATGAAAATCTGATCAAGGATGCCATTACCGCTACGGTTTCCGCACATACGGAAGATGAGTGCAGAGAGGATATGGAAGGTTTGAAAGAGGAAATCCTGAAGTCAGTGCAGGATCTGTTCCAATCCGACTTCATCTATAAGGTTGCAATCAGTGGAGTGAAATTCGGCTGATGAACCACAAAAATAAGATGACAGGAGGTGAGGTCCTGTGAGTGATATACTTTCACAAAGCGAAATTGATAATCTCTTGAAACAATTGTCGGATGGAGATCTGGATGTGGATCAGATTCAGGGTGAGGATGAGAAGCAGGTTAAAAATTATGACTTCAGTCGTCCCACCAAATTCTCCAAAGAACACTTAAGAACATTGGAGATTATATTTGAACATTACAGCAGACTGGTATCGACAAACCTGCCGGTATATCTGCGTAAAAACGTACAGGTATCGGTTGCAAGTTCCGAGACGGTTACTTTCAGTGAATTCTCCAATGCACTATCAAATCCGTCGGTACTCGGCATTATTAATTTTGCACCACTTAACGGCAATATCATTATTGAGATAGCAACCAATCTGTGCTATGCCATGCTTGACCGTATGCTGGGAGGCAGCGGACAGCCTTTGGAAAAAAGCAGGGAATTTTCAGATATTGAACTGACAATATTACAGAAATTATTGGTAATGTTCACCCAATTGTTACGGGAACCCTGGAAAAATGTTGTTGATATCTCGCCGGTCTTAAGCAGGCTAGAGACGAATCCCCAGTTTGCGCAGGTGATCGCTCCCAGTGATATGATCGCCATTGTAACCCTGAACATGAAAATCGGGGATGTAGAAGGAATGTTAAATATCTGTCTTCCTTTCTTTACACTGGAAGATGTGATGGATAAACTGAACACCAAATATTGGTTCTCCACAATGCAGGAGAACCATGATGAACACTACGAAGAGTACATTGAATCCATGATCCGCAGAGTGGATGTTCCCATTAAAGCGGTGCTGGGCAAGAGCACAATTTCCGTAAGCGATTTTCTGAATCTGCAGGTTGGAGATTGTATTCGACTGGATTCCAGAGTGGATACCGATATGGAAGTGTATGTGGGCAATATTAAGAAGTTCACAGCATTACCGGGTACAGAGAAAGATTCGTATGCTGTTCAGATCACATCGGTGATCAGAGAGGAGGAGTAACGATGGATGGGATGTTATCTCAGGATGAGATAAATGCCCTGCTGCAAGGCATGGATCTGTCGGACACCGCGGACAGCGGTGCATCGCCGGAGACACCTCAGGACAGCAGCTCGGCTGAAAATACGGATAATGCATATGTGAAAGATGTGGCACCGACTGTCGGAGACGAAGAGGAACTGACCGATGTAGAGAAGGATGCGATTGGCGAGGTAGCCAATATCAGCATGGGTTCTTCCGCCACTACATTATATTCACTGGTAAACCGCAAAGTAAATATTACCACTCCGGTGGTTACACTGGCCACATGGAAGACTTTGCTGGATAGTTACGAGAAGCCCTGCGTATTTATTCAGATCAAGTATACAAAGGGGTTGGACGGCACCAATATTCTGGTGTTAAAAGAGCATGATGTAAAAGTGATCACCGACCTGATGATGGGCGGTGACGGTACCAATACAGAAGGAGAACTGGGAGAGCTGCATCTGAGTGCAATCTCCGAGGCAATGAATCAGATGATGGGAGCTGCAGCCACCTCACTATCTACGCTGCTGCAGACGGTGATCGACATCAGCCCGCCGGAGTCTTCCCTGTTCGACCTGACAGAAGTAAAAGACGGCAAAGAAATTTCTCCATTTTTGGGCGGTACTTTTGTAAAGATTTCTTTTCGCATGCAGATTGATGATCTGGTGGACAGCACTATCATGCAGCTATATCCCATAGATTTTGCCCGTAAGCTGGTAGAGACATTTATCAATACGCAGATGGCTAACATTGATGAAGTGACAGAGAAAAAGCCTGAACAGCCGGAGAATGATACCACAGCGCAGATTCCTGCACCGGGTACTGATAATCAGACGCAGATGAACAATACGAATCTGAACGGCATGAACCAGATGGGTAACATGGGCATGAATGGCATGAACCAGATGGGTAACATGGGCATGAATGATATGAACCAGATGAACAACATGGGCATGAATGGCATGAACCAGATGGGCAGCATGGGCATGAACGGCATGAACCAGATGGGCAACATGGGAATGAACGGCATGAACCAGATGGGCAATATGGGCATGAACGGCATGAACCAGATGGGCAACATGGGCATGAACAGCATGAACCAGATGGGCAACATGGGCATGAACAGCATGAACCAGATGGGCATGATGGGAATGCCGGGACAGAATGTGAATGTACAGCCTGCGCAGTTCCAGAGCTTTTCGAATGACAATATGGGCACTACCGGACAGGAGAATATCGGACTGATCAAAGATGTTCCACTGGAAGTAACGGTGGAGCTTGGCAGAACGACAAAATCCATATCCGATATTCTGGACTTCTCTCCGGGAACGATCATAGAGCTTGACCGTATTGCCGGTGAGCCGATCGACGTATTGGTGAATGGCAAGTTCGTAGCCAAGGGAGAAGTTGTTGTAATTGAAGAGAGTTTTGGCGTACGAATTACGGAGATTATAAAGTAGGCAGAGAACAGACCAAATAAACGGAGGAAAATTAAATGGCTAAAAATATTTTAATCTGTGATGATGCAGCATTTATGAGAATGATGATCAAGGACATTCTGACCAAGAACGGCTATAATGTGGCAGGAGAAGCAGAAAACGGATTGAAGGCAGTGGAAAAGTTCAAAGAGGTAAATCCTGATCTGGTACTTATGGATATCACTATGCCTGAGATGGATGGAATTCAGGCATTGAAAGAGATCAAAAAGATCGACGGCGGAGCAAAAGTAATTATGTGTTCCGCTATGGGACAGCAGGCAATGGTTATTGAGTCCATTCAGGCCGGAGCCAAGGACTTCATTGTAAAGCCTTTCCAGGCTGAGCGTGTTATTGAAGCAGTGAAAAAGGTAGTGGGTTAATGATCATACTTACCGGAAAAACAGACAGTTATGCGCAATTCATCACAGTGTTGCTGATCTTTGTGGCGGTACTGGCGGTGACTGCGCTGGTGACAAAATGGATTGCCGGATATCAGAAGCAGCAGGGTGCAGCGGGGAATATTGAAGTATTGGAGACCGTCCGGATCGCCAACAACAAATATATCCAGTTGGTTCGCATTGGCGAAAGCTATTTTGCGATTGCGGTCTGCAAAGATACCGTAACAAATCTGGGAGAAATTCCTGCCGGGCAGCTGAAGGACAAGACAACAACAGATAATACTTCTGGCTTCCGGGAGTTATTGAAACGTGCGGCTAAGAAAGAGAATGAAGAACAAGATCATTAACTGGAGTAATAAATTTAAGATTGCAACGTATATGGTATGCCTGCTGGTCACGGTGGGCATATTGTGTATTTGCGTACCGATAAAGGCACAGGCTTCGGAAAGACATCTTACGGGAGACACAGAGGTCTCCACAGTGATCAATCCTGCCGGAACGGCGACTACCCATGAGGAAGTAGGGTCGTTGAATACAGCCAATACGGTCAGCATTACCTATAATAATGGGAACGGTCAGATCAATGGAGCACTGAGAATTCTGATCACTCTGACACTGATTGCACTGGCACCGACCATTATCATTATGATGACCTCTTTTACCAGGATCATCATTGTGCTGCACTTTACCAGATCGGCATTGAATACGCAGACGGCACCGCCCAATCAGATCCTGATCGGTCTGGCATTGATCCTGACATTTTTTATTATGGAGCCTACCATTACGAGAATCAATGAAGAGGCGATCCAGCCGTTTGAAGCGGGAACCATCGACCAGAGTGAAGCACTGGAAAAAGGCATGGCTCCCTTGCGGGAGTTCATGTATCCGCAGACACAGGTAAAGGACGTAGAACTTTTTATGGATATCGCCGGACTGGAGTGGGATGGAACCCTGGAGGATATTCCCAATTCCGTGCTGGTACCGAGTTTTATGATCAGTGAATTGCGTACTGCATTCTGGATCGGATTTATGATTTATATTCCTTTCATTGTGATCGATATGGTAGTTGCGTCGACTTTGATGAGTATGGGTATGATGATGCTGCCGCCTACGACGATTTCCATGCCCTTCAAAATACTGCTGTTTGTTCTGGCAGATGGATGGGCACTGATCATAGGTCAGCTGGTGCAGACGTTCTATTAATCGGAAGGTGAGGTGTTACTATGACGATTGATGCAGTATCTGAAATGACTAATAATGCACTCTATGTGATCATCAAGGTATCGCTTCCTGTACTTCTGGTGTCTTTGATCGTGGGTCTGATCATCAGTATTTTTCAGACGGTGACATCCATTCAGGAACAGACATTGACATTTGTACCTAAAATCATAGCGATCTTCCTGGCGCTGATCCTGCTGGGCAGCTGGATGATGAATACTATGGTAGAATACACAGTACAGCTTTGGTCGAGTTTCAGCCAGTATGTACACAGGTGACGGGATGACTTCATGATAGATTTTTCGTTTTCGATATATGATCTTGAATATTTTTTATTGATTTTTGTCAGGGTATCCTGTTTTGTATACATAGCACCGTATTTTGGAATGAACGATACTCCTGCCAGGATCCGGATCGGTATCAGTTTTTTTACATCGATCCTGCTGTATGAAACACTGACACCGGCAGATGCGGTTGTATTTGATACGGTGATGGAGTATGCCGTGATCGTCATGAAAGAGGCAATTGCCGGACTTCTGATCGGATTCGGCGCGAATATCTGCATGGCGATCGTGAATTTCGCCGGATCCATTGCGGATATGGAGACCGGCCTGTCCATGGCAACCCTGATGGATCCGGCTACCAGAGAGAGTACCAGTATCACCGGTGCGTTATATCAGTATTCTTTTATGTTGATGCTGATCGCTTCCGGAATGTACCGCTATCTGTTTGGAGCGCTGGCGGACAGCTTTACGCTGATCCCCATAAACGGTGTGACTTTTCATGCGGACAGTCTGCTGAACTCCATGATAGAATTTATGAATGATTATATTCTGATCGGCTTTCGCATTGTATTGCCGATTTTTTGTGTGACATTGCTGTTAAATGCCATTTTAGGTGTGCTGGCCAAGGTGTCACCGCAGATGAATATGTTTGCGGTGGGAATTCAGCTGAAGGTGCTGGCGGGATTGTCTGCCCTGTTCCTTACGGCCGGAATGTTGCCAGGGGCAGCGGATTTTGTGTATCAGGAAATGAAGAAGATGGTAGTATCTTTTATCGGAGGTATGATGTGAGCTTAGAATATAATCTGCAATTCTTTGCCGCAGAAGGCCAGGGCGGGGAGAAGACAGAACCTGCTACCGAGAAAAAATTAACAGATGCCAGAAAAGAAGGACAGGTTGCCAAAAGCCGTGAGGTTGCTAATGGGCTTGGATTACTGGCGGTGTTCCTGGTGCTGAAACTATGGGTAGGAAATATGGGATATCAGTTCATGAATGTTTTTACGGTTATTTATGAGAAGATTCCCGAGGTGGTAACGTTCTGGCATGGCAATATGCCGCAACAGGATACCACACTGGTATTCCGAAAAATGATGCTGGAAGCCGTAGTGATCATGGCACCGCTTCTGCTGATCGGTTTCCTGATTGCTTTTTTAAGTGATGTGGTCCAGGTAGGATGGCATCCCACCGGAAAAACATTGCAGCCGAAGTTTTCCAAAATGAGTCCGGTGTCCGGATTTAAGAGAATATTTTCAGTCAACTCAGTGGTAGAACTGATCAAATCCCTCCTGAAGATTGGACTGATCGTTTACATATGCTATAATTATCTGAAGAATAAATGGCCCCTGTTGTATCAGCTATATGATCTGGATCTGATGCAGGCGATCGGACTGATCGGGAATACGGTGACGGATCTCGGAATCAGAATATCACTGATCTACATGATCATTGCGGCAGCTGATTTTATCTATCAGAAGGTAAAATTCAGCAGGGACATGAGAATGACCAAGCAGGAAGTAAAAGAAGAATATAAGCAGCAGGAAGGAGATCCGCAGATCAAAGGCCGTATCCGGCAGAGAATGCGGGAAGCCTCCCAGCGCAGAATGATGCAGAATCTCCCCCAGGCAGATGTCGTTATTACGAACCCCACGCATTATGCGGTTGCCATAAAATACGATCCGGAGGTGGCGGATGCTCCCATTGTGATCGCTAAAGGAGAAGATTATCTGGCGGCTAAGATCAAAGAGATCGCCAGAGACCATCAGATAGAAATCGTAGAGAATAAACCCCTGGCCAGAATGCTGTATGCCAATGTGGATGTTGGACAGGCAGTCCCTCCGGAGCTTTATCAGGCAGTGGCGGAAGTGCTGGCATTTGTATATCATCTGCAGGGGAAGATATAACTTAAGAAGAATTTACAAAAAAGACAGAAAGGAGGTCAGGCACATATGAAAATGAGAAAAGCGGATGTGGGTGTAGCAATCTATATCATGGCTGCCATTATCATGTTTATTGTACCGATTCCGGCCTGGCTTCTGGATATATTGCTGGCTGTCAATATTTCCATTGCGTTGACGGTTCTGTTCGCCACCATGTTCAGCAAGGAAGTGCTGGATATGTCGTTCTTTCCCACCATGCTGTTGTTTACAACAATTTTCCGAATAGCACTGAACACCTCCTCCACCAGACTGATCCTGCGGGATGGTAATGCCGGTAATGTCGTGGAGACCTTCGGTGAATTCGTAGGCGGCGGCGACCTGGTCATCGGCGTTATCATCTTTATTATTCTGATATTGATCCAGTTCATGGTAATCAATAAAGGTTCCGAGCGAGTGTCTGAAGTAACCGCAAGATTTACCCTGGATGCAATGCCCGGTAAGCAGATGGCAATTGATGCGGATCTGAATACCGGAGCCATCACGGATGCGGAAGCCAAGAGACGCAGAGAGAAGATCCAGGAAGAGGCAAGCTTTTTCGGTTCCATGGATGGTGCCGTAAAATACGTAAAGGGAGATGCGGTAGCGGGTCTTCTGATCACCACGATCAATATCGTGGGTGGTATTATTATGGGAATGACCAGGCAGGGAATGGATATTACAGCGGCCCTGAACAAATATGCGATCCTGACCATTGGTGACGGTCTGGTAAGCCAGATCCCTTCTCTGCTGATTTCACTTTCCACCGGTATTCTTGTGACCAAAGGAAGCAAGGATGCTGACTTTGGCACTACGTTGGTAAGCCAGCTGTTCGGTGTGCCGAAAGCACTGTACCTGGTAGGGGCAATGCTGGCTGTTTTAGGATTTGTGACACAACTGAACACGATCCTGTTCGTGGGTCTTGGCCTGGTATTTATCATTGTGGCGAGAAATATTGAGGGCACGATTGAGACGGCAAAGATTGAACAGGAAGTAGACAGTGAGGAAGCAGCTGCGGAGGAGATACGACAGCCGGAAAATGTCAACAGCCTGCTGCAGGTGGATCCGATCGAATTGGAATTCGGTTACGGAATTATCCCTTTGGCGGATGTGAACCAAGGTGGTGACCTGCTGGATCGTGTCGTGATGATCCGAAGACAGATAGCATTGGAACTTGGTACGGTGGTACCTATTATCCGACTGCGGGATAATATTCAGTTGAACCCGAATCAGTATATTATTAAAATCAAGGGAATTCAGGTCAGTGAGGGAGAGATACTGTTTGACCATTATATGGCCATGAATCCCGGGTATGTAGAGGAAGAGATCACAGGAATCCCTACTTTTGAGCCTTCTTTCCACCTGCCGGCGATCTGGATCACGGAAGGACAGAGAGAACGTGCGGAGAGTCTGGGATATACAGTAGTAGATCCTCCCTCGATCATTGCTACGCACCTGACAGAGATCATTCGTCAGCATATTGCAGAGCTGCTTACCAGACAGGATGTCCAGAACCTGATCAACAACGTAAAAGAGAACAATTCTTCCCTCGTGGAAGAACTGGTACCCAAGCTGCTTGGACTGGGTGAAATACAGAAAGTGTTGCAGAATCTGTTAAAAGAAGGAATATCCATCAGAGATCTGCTGACAATACTGGAAACCCTGGCCGATTATGCGCCAACGACGCGGGATACGGATATCCTTACGGAATATGTAAGACAGAGCCTCAAGAGAGCGATTTCTACGAAATATTTCCCTTCCCATGAGACGACAAGTGTATTGACACTGGATCCGAAGATCGAACAGGAAATTATGGGCAGCGTAAAACAGACGGAGACGGGAGCTTTCCTGAATCTGGATCCTGCCAGAAGCAAGGCGATACTGAACGCTGTGGGTGAAGAGATCAAAAAGCTGGAAAATATGGGAAAAACCCCAATTATTATGACATCACCCATTGTGAGAATGTATTTCAAACGACTGACGGAAGACTATTATCCGGATCTGGTCGTGGTATCTTACAATGAAGTGGAATCAAATGTAGAATTACAATCTGTGGGAATGGTCACAGCATAACAGGAAGAGTGAACCGACGCAGGAGTGAGGAGTAATATGATCATCAAGAAATACACGGGGAAAACGGAAGCAGAAGCTACAGAAGCAGCGAAAAAAGAACTTGGAAGCGGTCTCGTGATCATGAATGTAAGGGAAGTAAAAAAGAAGGGATTTTTTGCATTTCTGTCTCCGAAGCAGATAGAGATCACTGCTGCACTGGAGGAGGAAAAACCTCAGAAACCGCAATATGGAAGTATTACGCGCACGACGGATGCACCGGCGGAGAACAGAAATCTGTTTGTCAGAAACAGTACAGAGAATATAGAAAAAAAGCTGGACAGTCTGCAGACACTGTTGGAGAGTCAGTTAAACAGCAGACAGGCGACCGGGGAGGAGATAGGAACCCACCGGGAAACAGTCAGTGAAGAAAAAGAGAAAAAGGATTCGGAAGCGGAAACCCCGGAGAAGAAAGAGGAAGAGCAGAATCCGGAACAGGATAAATTTATCCGGCTGTTGTATAATAAAATGTTGGATAACGAGATGGACGAGAAATACGTAAACAGTATTTTGGAAGATGCCTCTAAAACCAAAAAAGCAGACCTGCCCTTTGATTATCTTCTGGCTAATATTTATCAGAAGATGGTATTGAAATTCGGAAAGTCAGAAGGGATTACGCCCTCTGCGGACGGACCGAGGATTGTATTATTTATCGGACCTACGGGAGTGGGTAAGACAACTACCATTGCCAAGCTGGCAGGAAAATATTGTGTGGAGGATAAAAAGAAAGTGGCACTGTTAACCGCAGATACCTATCGTATTGCGGCCGCAGAGCAGCTAAGAACCTATGCCAATATTTTGGAGACACCTTTCCGGGTCATCTATACCCCGGAAGAACTGCAGACTGCAGTGAAGGATTATTGGGATTGTGATTATATTTTTATAGATACAGCGGGGAGATCACATCAGAATGCGGATCAGCTGGAGAAAATGAAGGAAATGGTGGGAGCACTGAAAGACCCCGGAAACTATCATGTGTTTCTGGTTCTCAGTGCAACTACCAAATATAGGGATCTTCAAAGGATTGCAGACTGTTATGGTAAGATTGCGGATTATGAGCTGATCTTTACCAAGTTGGATGAAACGGAGGCAGTGGGGAATCTGTTGAATATGAAGCTTTATACCGGTGCACCGGTCGCTTATGTGACCTGTGGGCAGAATGTTCCGGATGACATGGAAGTATTCAATCCACAGAAGACGGTAAAACAGATCCTTGGTGGAAAGGAATAAAGCTTAGACAGAAAGGCGCGGGAAAATGGATCAGGCGGAACAGTTAAGGATTATTAAAGCAAATAAGCAGATAAGACCGACTGCAAGAGTCATAACTGTCACCTCCGGAAAAGGTGGCGTTGGAAAATCCAATATGTCTATCAATCTGGCAATTCAATTTCGTAAAATGGGAAAAAGGGTCGTTATTTTAGATGCAGATTTCGGACTGGCGAATATTGAAATTATGTTTGGTGCAGTGCCAAAGCATAACTTATGTGATCTGGTATACGAAGGAAAAAGTATCAGTGACATCATAACCCAGGGTCCTATGGGAGTGGGATTTATCTCCGGAGGATCCGGAATTGCCGGAATGTCAAATCTGGGAAAAGATGCTCTTACCTGCATTATACAGAATCTGGCCGAGCTGGATGCCCTTACGGATGTGATCATAGTGGACACAGGAGCCGGAATATCGGACAGCGTATTAGAATTCCTGGTGGCGAGCGGCGAGGTGCTGCTGGTGACGACGCCGGAGCCTACTTCCATTACGGATTCTTATTCTTTGTTAAAGGCGTTGTACCGACATCCGAGATATGAAGAGGCCTATACCAAGGTCAAAATGGTGGCAAACAGAGTGGAAAATGTAAAAGAAGGCCAGGTGCTGTTTGATAAGCTGAATGCAGTGGTTACCAGATATCTTAAGACCTCCATGGAATATTTGGGGTGTGTACCACAGGATCCCCAGGTGGTGCAGGCAGTAATGCAGCAGGTGCCTGTGTCGATACAGAATCCGGGAGCAAAATCCAGTCAGGCATATCAGAGAATTGCGGAGAAATTGTGCGATAAAACACAGGAAGAACAACCGAGGCGCGGAATGGCAGCTTTTTTCTCCCATATTATAGGGACCAGAAACGGAGCTGCAAAACAGTCCAGATAAGAGAGGTACAAAATTATGTTGTCCAGATTTGTGGAAGAAGGTTCTAAAGTAGAGCTTCGGGCGCTGGAACATGGATTGGGAGAATCCGGAGCCGAAAATACGACAAAGGTTTACCAGAGCCGTGTACTGCAGATCCTATCGGAGGATACACTGGAGATTTCCATGCCAATGGAACAGACCAGACTGATCCTTCTGCCGGTGGAAAGCGAATATGATATGGTATTTTTCGAAGAGAATAGTCTGTATCAGTGTTTTTCCAGAATCGTAGATCGTTACAAAAGTAATAATGTATATGTGCTGGTGATGGAACTGACCAGCAATCTGCGCAAATATCAGCGGAGAGAATATTATCGGTTCAGTTGTGCACTGGATATGTGTGCGCGGAATCTGGAGGAAGAAGAAATCGAGGCACTGGAGAAAAATTCACCCTATGAGCTTCAGCCGGGACTTCCGTTAAAGCATAGTGTGATCGTAGATATCAGTGGTGGCGGATTGCGCTTCCTGTCATCTCAGAAATATGAACCCGGGAGCCTGATCCTGTGCAGCTACCATCTGCTAAAAGATGGGGAAAGAAAAAAATATGATGTGGTCGGAAAGGTTTTAGCAGTCAAGGAACTGGAAAACCGGAGGGGAATGTTTGAACACAGAGTCCAGTACTACAATCTGGATGTAAATACCAGAGAAGAGATTATTCGGTTTATATTTGAAGAAGAGCGTAAGAGCCGTAAGAAGGAGAGACTGAACTGATGGCAAAAAAAATATTGGTTGTAGATGATTCTGCACTCATGAGAAGAGTGCTCTGTGATATAATAGATACAGACATAAGGTTTCAGGTAGTTGACAGAGCAAAAGACGGATTAGAAGCTTTTGATCTGTTGAGCAGAAACAGTTATGACGCGGTTGTCCTGGATGTGAATATGCCGAGGATGAACGGACTGCAGCTGTTGCAGGAATTGCGAAAATACAAGATACCGGCAAGAGTGATGATGGCGAGTACCGACACTATGGAAGGTGCCAGAACCACCCTGGATGCACTGGAACTGGGAGCTCTTGATTTCGTACATAAGCCGGACAGTGCAGTCGACTGCCGGGGAGAGAATTTCCGCAGAGAGTTTTTACGGACACTGAATGTTGTGGCTAACGGCAGAATGCCGTCATTCAATGAGGAGAAGAAAATTTCCGAAGAGAAGGGCACAGTCAGGGAGATGATGAAGATCATCAATCATCACCCGGTCAGTGTGGGCGGCAACAAAGTGGTGGCAATTGCAAGCTCCACGGGAGGTCCGAAATCTCTGCAATCGGTGATCCCTCTGTTACCGGCCGATCTGGATGCACCGGTACTGGTAGTACAGCATATGCCGGCAGGATTCACAGCATCTCTTGCAGAGAGACTGGATAATTTAAGCCAGATTCATGTAAAAGAGGCAGCAGAGGGGGAAGAACTGAAAAAGGGCTGGGTCTATATCGCCATGGGAGGAAAGCACCTCCATGTGGTAACCTCACCGGCCGGACGTCATACACTGCATTTATCGGAAGAACCTTACAGGGAAGGAGTCAGACCCTGTGCCAATTATATGTACGAATCCCTGCAGGACAGCCGCTTTGATACGGTTGTATGTGCAGTTATGACCGGAATGGGTGCGGACGGAACGGAAGGGATCGGTAAATTGAGAACTTCCAGGAAAACATACGTGATCGCACAGGATCAGGAGACAAGCATTGTATTTGGAATGCCCAAGAGTATTATTGCAGCAGGACTGGCAGATCAGGTGGTACCGTTAGACCAGATCGCCCAGGAAATCATACTGCATGTAGGAGTAAATTAAGTAATATATGCCGTTTCCGGCAATGCTGTGATCGGCAGAATGGAGGAAAAGATGGACGTAAGCCAATATCTTGAAATTTTTCTGGATGAAACAAATGAACATCTGCAGAACCTGAATACACAGATTCTGGAACTGGAGTCAGATCCCGAGAATATGGATAATATCAATGAAATATTCCGTGCGGCACATTCCCTGAAGGGTATGGCGGGAACCATGGGCTATAAGCGGATGCAGAATCTGACCCATGATATGGAAAATGTATTTTCGGAAGTGCGTAACGGCAATATTAAGGTGACACCGGAAATGATCGACGTACTGTTCCAGTGCCTGGACGCTTTGGATGAGTATAAAAACAACATCCAGGAGACCTCCGATGAGGGAACCAATGACAATGAAAATCTGATCAAAGCCCTGAATGATATTTTGAACGCTAACAAGACCGGACAGGAGCAGCCCGCAAAGGAAGAAAAAGCAACAGCACCCGCAGCGGAGAGCACCGGAACAGGTGCGGAAAAATGGAATGGCATTGCGTTTGATGACAGCCAGATCCGCGTGATCAAAGAAGCTATGAAACAGGGCAAAAATGTATACGGTATTAATGTTGTGGTACAGGACAGCTGTATCCTGAAGGCGGCAAGAGCTTTCCTGGTGTTCAAGGCTGTGGAGGAAAAAGGAGAGATCATCGTCTCCGTACCCAGCGCACAGGATGTGGAAGACGAAAAGTTCGATAAAGATTTCACTCTGATCGTTTTGTCCGATTATTCTCTGGATGATGTGATCAAGGCAGCGGAAAGCGTATCCGAGATCGCACAGGTGACCGGTGCGGTTCTGGAACTGGAGAAGACCAAGAATTATCATTCCGAAGAGGAGACACAGGAACCCGCACAGGAGAAAAAAGAAGAAGTAGCCGAGACAAAGACTGAAACGAGAAAAGAAGAGAAGAAGCCTGCGGCTGCTAAAGCTCCGGAGAAAAAACAGGTGAGCAAGCCTGTGGTCAACCGTACTGTACGTGTAGACATCGAGAAACTGGATTCTCTGATGAATCTCGTAAGTGAGCTGATCATTGCCAAAAACTCTCTGGTAGCTGCTTCCAGCAATGACCATGGCAACAATACGGCATTCAATGAGCAGATCGAATATCTGGAAAATGTGACAACCAATCTGCATGAATCCGTAATGAAGGTACGAATGGTACCTATCGAAAGCGTTGTAGTGAAGTTCCCCAGAATGATCCGTGATCTGTCTAAGAAGCTGGACAAGAAGATGGAACTGTATATGACCGGTGAGGAGACCGAGCTGGATCGTACCGTGGTGGATGAGATCGGGGATCCTCTGATGCATCTGCTGCGTAATTCCGCTGACCACGGTCTGGAATCTGCAGAAGTTCGTGCACAGCGCGGCAAGCCCGAGCAGGGATCTATTTTCCTGGATGCTTATCAGGATGGCAATAACGTAGTCATCGAGGTAAGAGATGATGGTAACGGTATTGATGTGGAAGCTGTTAAGAATAAAGCAATCGAACGTAATCTGGTAACCGTAGAACAGGCAGCAAATATGTCGGAGAAGGATATTATCAATCTGCTGTTCCAGCCCGGTTTCTCCACTTCCGAAAAAGTAACCGATGTATCGGGAAGAGGCGTGGGACTGGATGTCGTGAAGTCCAAGATCGAATCCTTAAGCGGTGAAGTAGAAGTGAAATCAAAATGGGGAGAGGGAAGTACCTGGACGATCCGTCTGCCTCTGACCCTTGCAATCATTCAGGCACTGATGGTAGTCGTAGGTGGAGAAAAATATGCGATCTCCCTGGGATCCATTCAGACCATCGAAGATATCTCACCGAAGGATATCAAACTGGTAGAAAACAAAGAAGTGATCAACTTAAGAGGAACGGTAATTCCCCTGATCCGTCTGACGGAAGTACTGGATGTGGAAAGTACCAGATCTACCGAGGATAATCTGATTGTGGTAATCGTCAAGAAGGGAGACAAAATGGCAGGTCTTGTGATCGATGAACTGATCGGTCAGCAGGAGATCGTTATCAAATCTCTTGGCAAATATATCAAGCAGTGTAAATTTATCAGCGGTGCAACGATTTTGGGTGACGGTGAAGTGGCACTGATCCTGGATGCAAATGCATTACTGTAAGGAGGGAGATGACGATTATGGAAGAACTTAGCATGAAAAATACGTTAAAAGCCGGAGATGAGCGTAAAATTGAGGAGGAATTTTTCCAGTATATTGTGATCCGCCTCGGTGATGAGCAGTACGGCATTGATATCCGTTACATAGACAACATTGTCAGAATGCAGCACATTACCAGAGTACCCAAGGTACCCGCATATCTGAAAGGTGTTATTAATCTGCGTGGAGAAGTACTGCCGGTAATGAGCCTCCGACTGAAAATGGGACTGGAGGCAGACGAATTGACCCGTGCTACCAGAATTATCATTCTGAAACTGGAACAGCAGGGCAGTGTCGGCATAATTGTGGACGAAGTGAAGGAAGTTGTCACTCTCGGTACCAGCGAGATTGAAAAAATGTCTCAGAATGCCGGTGAAAATAAAAAGAGTTTTATTACAGGCGTAGGAAAACACAATGGGGAACTGATCTCTCTTCTGGATCTGAATTCCATTACACTGGAGGAAAACGCATAAAGGAGATGGATCCATGGGAGATCTGAGTTTAGAGAAAGTTTCGGAAACATATCTGGATGTTTTAAAAGAAATTGGAAACATAGGTGCAGGCAACGCTATGACAGCACTCTCCCAGATGTTAAACTGCAAGGTGGATATGAAAGTACCGCAGGTAAAGCTTTTGGATTTTAATGAAGTCGGAGCACTGATGGGAGGAGAGGAACAGGTGATGATCGGTGTTTTCCTGGGGGTGGAAGGAGACATTACCGGAAGCATGATGTTCCTGGTGGAACAGAACAGCGCAAAACATCTTCTCCATAAGATCCTTGGAGATATGGTACAGCCGGAAGGTTTTTCAGAGATTGAATTTTCTGCAATGCAGGAGATCGGCAACATTATCACGGGAGCCTATCTGAATTCCCTGTCGTCTCTTACGAACCTGACGATTATCCCTACCCCGCCTTCTCTGACGCTGGATATGGCGGGAGCGATCCTAAGCGTTCCGGCAATTGAATTTGGAACTTTGGGAGATAAGATTTTATTGATCCAGTCTCAGTTTTACGATGAGGTGGAGATTGACGGTTATTTCATTCTGGTTCCCGATATTGAATCCTATCCCAAGATATTATCGTCTTTGGGAATATCTGTTGCATAAGGTGCTAAGAGGTAGAAGAAGGGGAGCAGAATGAGCGAGATTATTAAGGTAGGAATGGCGGATCTGAAGACCTGCGTAAGTCCCGACGGAGTGACGACTTTGGGATTGGGATCTTGTGTGGGAATTGCAATCCGCGATCCGGTGACGAAAATAGGCGGTCTGGCGCATATTATGCTGCCGGACAGCACTACGATACGTAACAGTAGCCAGAATATTGCAAAATTTGCGGATACGGGAATTGATGAACTGGTACGCCAGATGGAAAAACTTGGTGCGAGAAAGGCAAGAATGGTTGCTAAGATTGCCGGTGGCGCTACCATGTTTACATTTCAGGGTCGTAACGACATGATGCAGGTGGGGGAGCGAAATGTGCAGGCTGTTAAGAAGAAATTGAAGGAAATCAATATCCCTATTTTAGCAGAGGATACAGGCAAAAACTACGGAAGAACCGTTACATTTTATCCGGAGACCGGAGAATTTTATATCCGTGCGGTAGGAAGAGATGAATCAGTCATCTGACAAATATTGGAATGGAAGAAAATTATGAACAGAAAGAATATGCCATTGATCCTGATGCTGACAGCCGGCGCCTGTACCTGTATTGTTACGATGGTACAGGCTTACTCGGTATTGGCAAGTTTGGTGGCACTGTTTGCTGTGATGCTTTTGTTTTACTGTCTGGGAAACGGTGTCCGGCTTCTGCTGGATCGCTTTGACAGGCAGAACGAGGAAAAGGCAAAACAGGAACAGGAAGAGAAGGCGGAACAAGAAGATGCTGTATCGGAAGATGCACAACAGAAGGGTGTAAGCGAGTCAAATGGATGAAGCCGGTAAGAAAAGGTTATTAGAAGAATATGCTGCTAATAAGCGACCGGAGACCAGGGAGCAGCTGATACTGGAGTATGCCCCCCTGGTGAAAGTGGTGGCCGGAAGACTGAGCATGTATCTGGGATACAACGTAGACTATGAGGATCTGGTCAGCTACGGGATCTTTGGCTTGATTGATGCAATTGACAAATTTGATTGCCTCAAAGAAGTAAAATTCGAGACCTATGCCAGTCTGCGTATCCGTGGAGCCATTCTGGATCAGATTCGTAAAATGGACTGGATACCTCGGACGATTCGCCAGAGACAGAAGAAGATTGACGCTGTCATCAAGGAAGTGGAACAGACTACGGGACGCAGCGCAACAGATGAAGATATTGCTATGGGTCTGGGAATATCCGCGGAGGAATATCTGGACTGGCAGTCGCAGATGAAAATTACGGGACTGGTGTCACTGAATGAATATATGGATCAGGGAAGCGATGTCTCGCAGGATTATAGCAGACATACCACGGCCAGATTTGATGGTCCGGAAGAGAGCGTTGAGAAGGAAGAGCTGACAAAAGTACTCGGAGAAGCATTGGAACTTTTGACAGAGAAAGAGAAGAAAGTAGTTACGCTGTATTATTACGAAGATCTTACGCTAAAAGAGATCAGTAATATATTGGAAGTGTCGGAATCCAGAGTCTCCCAGCTGCATACGAGAGCTCTGCAGAAAATGAAGACAAAAATGGGAAATTATATGGGACTTTTATAAGAATGTTTGACCCGCAGATTGGGTAAGAGGAGAAAATGCATGCAGAATGGCTATTTTCAGCTCGTAAATGCACCGGGAGGTTATGGGCTACAGATATTTCAACCAAAGGACGGAGGAGCGGACGTGAATCTCCAGGAGGTGTTGAATTATCTTGAACGGGAATCTGTGCCGTATGATCCCACGGCAATTAAAAAAGCAATTTTGTCGGGGGAAGATAAGGTATGCTTTCTGGAGAGAAAGGATTGCCCGGCACTGGAAGAAACCTACAGTATCGAGGTCAGCCAGGATAATATGCAGGTGATTCTTCGATTCTATCCGGCATCACAAAGTGGGAAAAGAACAACCATGGACAGTGTGATCCGGGATCTCAGATACCGGAACGTTGTCTACGGAATACAGATGAACGTTCTGCAGGATCATTTTATGTCGGATGGGATCTATGGTACAGATCTGATCGTGGCCAAAGGAAAAGAACCGAGGCATGGTACGGATGCGTCTGTCAGATATTATTTTAATACGGATGTTCATGCACAGCCTACATTAAAAGATGACGGCACCGTGGATTATTTCCACCTGAATATGATCAACCCCTGCAGAAAGGGACAACTCCTGGCGGAAATCATTCCGGAAGATGAAGGAGAATACGGAATAACGGTGCAGGGAGCCAAAATCCGCCCCAGACAGGTGAAGAAAGCACATCTGGAATTCGGACATAATATTGAAATCTCAGAGGACAGAAAAAAACTTACTTCTCTGGTGGACGGTCATGTGTCACTGGTAGAGGGCAAAGTATTTGTATCCGATGTTTATGAAGTAGAGAATGTAGATCTGTCCACAGGAAATATTGAATTTGAAGGAAGTGTGCAGGTGCGTGGCAATGTTTCTTCCAATTTTGTGATCAAGGCCGGTGGCAATGTGATCATAAGCGGTGTGGTAGAGGGTGCCTGCATCGAGGCCGGAGGAAACATTATCATTGCCCGTGGTATGAACGGTATGGCAAAAGGTAACCTGAGGGCCGGTGGTGATATCGTTGCCAAATTCCTCGAAAATGCGACGGTCAGTGCCGGTGGTTACGTGAATACGGAGTCGATTCTGCATAGCAATGTGACGGCAGCTACGGAGATCCAGGTAACCGGTAAAAGAGGCTTTATCACCGGGGGGCATGTACGTGCCGGTCAGAGAATCGAAGTGAAGACTCTGGGGGCGACACTGGGGGCTCCGACCGTGGTAGAGGTCGGAGTGGACCCGGAGAAAAAAGCAGAATATATGAAGCTCCAGAAAGAAATTTCGGAGATCGTTAAAAATATTCGGAGCATTCAGCCGATTCTTGCCAGCTTTGCAGAGAAAAAAAACAGAGGAGTGCGTTTTACTCCGGACCAGCTGAATTATATCCGGAATTCCGCAGCAACGATGGAGACACAGAAAAAGAGCCTGGCGGAGAAAAACGCGCGCATGCAGGAATTGCAGATGGAGTTCAATCCACAGGAAAAGGCCGCTGTCATCGTCAAGGGAGAGGTGTATCCGGGGACTACGATCATTATCGGGGATTCCTCCATGCAGGTGAAAAATACTTACCAGTACTGTAGATTTGAACGGATCGACGGAGATGTTAAGGCTACCGCAATATAGCAGAAAAGAGGCACAGATATGGCATTTGGTTCGTTGGAGATTGCTTCGATCCCCAGAACACAGGATTATTCCGTGATGAAGCAGAATGAGGACAATAAAGGGGCATTTCAACAGATGACTCTGGGACAGCAGTCTCAAAAACAGAGTGAAAAGCTTACGAAAGAAGTACACAGCAGTGATAATGCGGACTGGTATACCGGACAATATGATGCCAAGGAGAAGGGACACAATGAATATGCCGGAAACGGCGGAGATAAACGCCGGAAAAAGAAAGAACCGGAAGATGGTGTCGTTATCCAAAAACAGCATCGTGGTTTTGACATCAAGATCTGAAAATACAAAGGAAACGTAGTAAGATGGACATTTTAGAAGTAATCCTGCTGATCGTAGGAATTGTAATTTTTATAGGAAGTTTTTTACTGCCGGCAGGCAGATCGGACGCCGGTAGAATCGACACAGATGCGGCAAAACAGGAAATCCACGGTCTGATAGAGGAAGAAATGAAAACAGTCCGTGCACAGGTGCAGGATAAAGTGGAAGAAACCTCAGAAGATGTGGTGGAAAAGGCGGAGAGATCGCTGGAACGCCTGACTAACGAGAAAATCATGGCGGTAAATGAATATTCCGATACGGTATTACAGGAAATTCATAAAAATCATGAGGAAGCAATGTTCTTATATGATATGCTGAACAGCAAGCATGCCAATATCAAAGATACCGTCTCCAAAGTGGACAAAGCGGTGAAAGCTGCGGAAGACAAGGTGAAGGCAATCGATGATACTCCGACGGTAAAAACTGAGGAAACGGAAAAAGTGATCCCGGCAGACGAACCGGCGAAAACAGAGGAGGCTGTATCTCCGGAAATCGGATTCATGGGTGAGACAGCGGAAGAAGGCCAGAACAACAACGAGAAGATCCTGGAAATGCACAGACAGGGCAAATCCACGGTAGCAATAGCCAGGGAACTCGGACTGGGCGTGGGAGAAGTAAAACTCGTAATTGACCTGTATAAGGCCTGAAGGTAATCACGAAATTAAGGACGGAGACAGAAATGAAATTAAAATATTATCTGCGCGGTCTTGGAATTGGTATGATCGTGACCGCATTGATCCTGGGAATCAGCTTTTCTCACCGTCAGGGGCAGGAGACACAGATATTGACAGATGATCAGATCAGAGAACGTGCGGAACAGCTGGGAATGGTGGACAGCAGTGAACTGACGTTAGCAGCTCTGCAGAACAGCGTACAGCAGCAGGCACAGGAAAACACGGAGAAGACGGAAGCATCCCCGGAGCCTGAGACCGAAGAAGCAATGACAACAACATCGGAACCGGAGACAACGGTTGCACCGGAAAATACCATGGAACCGGAAGCAACACCACAGCCTGAGACGATTGTAGCATCAGAAGCAGCGCAGACGGTTACTGTTACCGTAAAAAAAGGAGCAAGCTCCGGAAGCGTCAGCAGCCGGCTACAGGAAGCGGGATTGGTGGAAGATGCGAAGACATTTGACAATTACTTATGTAATAACGGCTATAGCCGCAGCATAAATCCCGGCACTTATGAGATAGTTCCCGGGACTTCTGAAGAAGAAATCGCAAAAATAATCACAGGAAAACATTAAAAACCCCTTGCCACAGGGGTTTTCCTATGTTATAATCGCACTGTTGTGACAAAAAACACGCCTTTCGATTTGACGATGGTGCTTACTGGTTTTACAGAAGTCTTTGTCAGAGCTAACCGGGTTCTTAACGCGTCCCGGCAGAAAAGAAAAGCGGAAGATTTTAACCAAACGGAGGTAAAGACATGAGCGTTATTTCTATGAAACAGTTACTTGAAGCAGGTGTTCATTTCGGACATCAGACCAGAAGATGGAACCCTAAGATGGCTCCTTACATCTTCACCGAGAGAAACGGCATCCACATCATCGATCTGCAGAAGTCTGTAGTTAAGGTTGATGAGGCTTACAAGGCAGTATCCGAGATCGCTGCACAGGGCGGCACCATTCTGTTCGTTGGTACCAAGAAGCAGGCACAGGACGCTGTAAAGGTTGAGGCTGAGCGTTGCGGTATGTACTATGTAAACGAGAGATGGTTAGGTGGTATGCTGACCAACTTCAGAACCATCCAGTCCCGTATCGCAAGACTGCATGCGATCGAGACCATGTCTCAGGACGGTACTTTCGATGTACTGCCTAAGAAGGAAGTTATTCAGTTAAAGAAAGAATGGGAGAAGCTGGAGAAGAACCTGGGCGGTATCAAGAACATGACCAGAGTTCCCGATGCTATCTTTGTTGTAGATCCTAAGAAGGAAAGAATTTGTGTACAGGAGGCTCATGCACTGGGCATTACCCTGATCGGTATCGGCGATACCAACTGTGATCCTGAAGAGCTGGATTACATCATCCCCGGTAACGATGATGCGATCAGAGCCGTTAAGCTGATCGTTTCCAAGATGGCTGACGCTGTCATCGAAGCTAAACAGGGCGAGGCTGTATACAGCGATGCTGATGTAGCTACCGAAGCAGAGGATATCGAAGAGGTTGCAGCTGACGCTGAATAATCCGATTCCATAAGAGAAGCATAGGAACCCAGATTGCGATGCCTGTCATTACGGTCTGGGTTCTTGAGGATAATATATTAATTAAGAAGAGAGGATAAAAAAATGGCAATTACCGCATCTATGGTAAAAGAGCTCCGTGAAATGACCGGCGCTGGTATGATGGATTGTAAGAAGGCTCTGAACGAGACAAATGGAGATATGGACGCAGCTGTTGAGTTCCTGAGAAAGAACGGACAGGCTAAAGCTGAGAAGAAGGCAAGCCGTATCGCGGCAGAAGGTGTTGCACGTGCAGCAATCTCTGCAGACGGCAAGACCGCTTGCGTTATTGAAGTGAACTCCGAGACCGACTTCGTTGCAAAGAACGAGACCTTTACTTCTTTTGTAGAGGCTGTTAATGGAGTTGCTCTGGCTTCCGATTTACAGGGTGGCAAGGACGGTGAAGATATCGAAGCACTGTTGGCTACTCCTTTCGAAGGCGCAACTGTTAAGGAAGCTCTGGTAGAGAAGACCGCTACAATCGGTGAAAAGCTGTCTATCCGTCGTTTCGAGAAGGTATCCGGAGATGTAGCAGTATCCTACATTCACGGTGGTGGACGCATCGGTGTTATCGTTGCAGCTAACGGTGCATCCGATGACGCAGCTAGAGAAGCACTGACCAACATCGCTATGCAGGTAGCAGCTATGAATCCTACCTACATCAGCAGAAATGATATTTCCGCAGAAGAGCTGGCTAAGTTACAGGAGATCACTGTTGACGCAGCTCTGAACGATCCTGCATCTCTGCCTAAGCCCATCCTGAATAAGCTGATCGATAAGGCTATGAACAGTTCCGCATGGAGCGATGAGGATAAGGCAATCTACGAAGAGAAGAAGAGCAACATGAACTACCTGTTCAACTTCCTGTCCAAGGAAGCAGCAGCTGCTCTGGCTGAGCTGGCTATGACTGACAAGGACGCTATCGTATCTGATAAGATCTTCAAGGGTCTGGCAGACGGTCGTGTATCCAAGCAGCTGAAGGAGATCTGCCTGTTAGATCAGACCTATGTTAAGGCTGAGGATGGCAAGCAGACCGTAGCTAAGTATTTAGAGAGCGTTAACAAGGCTCTGACCATCGCTAAGGTTGTTCGTTTCGAAGTTGGCGAAGGCATGGAGAAGAAGAACGAAGACTTCGCAGCAGAAGTTGCCGCTCAAATCAACGGTTAATTATAACGGATTATTAGAAAAGGCATACGTATGTATGCCTTTTTTACATATTGAAAGGTACGAAAGCATAGCTCATTGCGGAGAGTTGCTGTCTGCCACTCGGGGAGTTCTGTTTGTATTAAAAACGCCATTTTTTGCTAAAAAAATACAAAAACATGAAATATTGCCATGTAACAAGCTGTTATTTTCGCTGAGCGTGCAAAATGAAGAAATTTCGTACAAAAATTCCTGATTTAGAATTTTTTTTGTACGGAATTCATCTTTTTGGGGGTATTTGCGACAAACTAACTTGAAAGTTAGTTAAATACATTGGAAAAATCCACGAACTCCCGGAGCATGCGATACACATGTCTCGATGTAAGGTCTCCG